>Ga0114968_10000786_pt1 | contig 23931 bp, 18 predicted proteins | sample M_130807_EF_Meta_FD_87020 | JGI IMG/M metagenome (GOLD analysis project Ga0114968, IMG submission 87020) | Freshwater microbial communities from Lake Montjoie, Canada to study carbon cycling - M_130807_EF_MetaG | ecosystem: Environmental > Aquatic > Freshwater > Lake | place: Lake Montjoie... | reverse complement strand
TGACCGGCAAACTGGAATGACTCAGCAAAAATCTCAGAATAAGCGTGCAACGGGGTTGCATGGTTGGGGGCAACTGGGTGCACGAAAAAAATAATCACCATCAAAATCAATAGGATACAAGCAAGTAGAAGTTGCATTTGACGCATCCCCCGGATGCGCTTTGATAAAGGAGGCCCCTTTTATTTAGGAGCCTTGGGGGAGGCTCCATAAATTGGAGTTTCAAATGACATCTTTTAATTTTTCCCTTGGCCGCAACACATACGACAACGCGCGAACACAACTCACCGCCTTAGACTTTAACGATTTCATCGTGCAAATTTCCAGAACTGGAAGTAAGCGCAAAGGTGAGTTTTATATTTGCAGTGCCCTTCAAAGTGGTGTGCATGATGATCCAGTTAAGTATCCCGGTGTAAAGCACTGGCGATTAAAACGACTGGCTTTAACCAGACAGTTCTTGGCACTTGATGCCGACTACTTCCAGTCACCCAATGACTTTGTTGCTTTTAGACAGCTAGTCGGACAATGGAATGCACTTGTATATACAACAGCATCTCATACCCCACTAGCTCCAAGAGCGCGGGCAATAATTGAACTGGATCAACTCGTTGAAAGTAAGGCTGGTGAAGATCTAGGTCACGCACTGCAACGTCAAATTGAGACAACTCTTGGAAGCGCCAATATCAAGCTCGATCCCAGCGTGTATTTGGCTTCTCAGCCCATCTACACGCCACTGATTAGCTCACAAACGTATCACACTTATGGTAGCCCATTAGATGTACAAGCCACCTTGTTTGCTTGGCCAACACCATCACTGCCCACAGTCAGTGGATTGCAAAAGCCTAGTCACTTGCCTCCAGTTGGACTGTCGCCAGTAATGGCCGCTTTGGTATTACCGCCAGAAAATCCAACTGAAATTGCCAAGGTAAGTCTGGCACTTTCGCAAGTGTCAGCAGACTGTAGCTACAACGAGTGGCCTGACATATTGTTTGCACTTCATTGGACGCAGTGGGTTTGTGCTGAAACGCTGGCAAGAAGTTGGAGCATGACAGCACTCCATAGATACAACGCAACAGTTTTTGATAATGTGTGGCAACACGCTAAACCTTTTGGTCAAGTCACACTGGGTACTTTGTTTCATTTGGCAAAGCAAAACAGTGCTAACAATACAAGCGTCCCCTCATCAGGAGTTTTAAGCCCAGTAACTCCAAGCTCAATTGTTTCGCATTCAGTTATCAGTCTGGCTTCTGGGCGTATGACCTTGCGATCCACTACTCCACCTCCACGTAACTATGTATTAGGAAATGTGGTTGTCCCTGCAAGCGTTGCCGTGATGGCTGGCGTTGGCGGAACGGCAAAGACTACCCTAGCCATTCAAGCTTCAATACATGGTGCACTCGGTCAAAAACTAGGGACCATTCAAGTAGGTAAGTTTTCTTCTTTGTTATTTTTGGGTGAAGAAACAACCGATGAGCGTGACCGCAGATTTGGTGCTTTAAGCGTTGGCTTAAATCCATTTGATCGAGCTTTGATTGAAAAGAACGTTTACTGCCACGGTGCAGCAGGTGACGATTTACGCCTGACTTACATGATGGACGGCAACGTTCAAGAGTCGACACTGGTTGACCAGATCATTGATCTTGCGAAGCAACACGCAAGTCAAGCTGATTACCCTGTCGGCTTAATCGTCCTAGATCACGCAAGACTGGTGATGGCAGGCGACCCCTTGTCTGCTGACCACGTGACTGCTTTGCTTCGCGCTTTAACAAGAATTGCAGTTGAAACAGGTGCTGCCGTTTTGCTGCTGGCTCACAGTCCCAAGTCAACCTATGGCAAAGAAGGTGAAGCTGATCCTTCCGAAGTGTTTGGTTCTGGTGCTTTTGTGGATCACACTAGATCGGCCTTTGTTTTACACACCATGCGTGAAAAGGAGGCCAAGCATTTTGGTCTGAGTGATGCTGAGCGCAAAGAGCACGTTAGCTTGAATGTTGTCAAAGCCAATTACGGGCCATCAGGCACTTCTTGGTGGTTCAAAAAGGTTCCTGTAATCGGTTGGCAAGCCATCAAGTTAGAGCCAGTGTTGCTGCTGCCTAAAGGTCAGATGGCAACTCTCAATGTATTCGCCGCAAGATTACGGACTTAATCAAAGCTAATCCCGGGCGCATTTCTGAGCGCTCACTGCGCGACAAGTACGCGGGACTCAATGGGAAACTAGCAGCCTCAGAAGCTGAGGTGAAGCGAACCTTGCAAAGACTTCTTGATGAAGGTAATGTTGTTCGTCGCTCCCCCACTGACCAAGAACGAAAGCTCCACCGCTTGTCACACAACGTCAAAGAAATCCTAGATTTGCCTGAAGTGGCGGTTTAAGGAAGTGGCGTAGCAATGCGGGGCGGAAATTAACCGACCCCGCACTTTCTCTATATAAATCAACAACTTACATTGACTCAAGTGTGGGGTAATTTTAGAATCAGAAAACACCACGAAAAGTTCAATGAAATCAATGACTTATGTGGAGTTGAGACAACACCGTCCCTTGCGGGACGATTAAGTCGACCCCGCAAGACGGGACTATCCGGAAGGTAGAGAGGGACACTCCTTGGGAAATTAAAAAATCGGAGACCGCCAAGCCTTCTAGCTTAGTGTAATTTTTTGTAAAACGTAACATTACAAAGGGCTACGATGAATAACATTGAGCAATCAAACAAGATGCAATTCAACCGTTGTGCTGCGCTATTTAAAGCTACTGGTCAGCGGTGCACTGCAACTACTCTAGTAGGCAGAAGAACATGCCTTCGACATGGCGGGGCCAGTACAGGGCCACGTACTGAGGCGGGGGAAAAAAGGTGCGCTGCCGCTCGTACAGTCCACGGTTGGGAAACAACCGCTATGAGACAAGAACGGTCACTGGGTTCCGCTCGGGTGGCTGTTCTAGAGGCAATCGGATTTGCCATGGGCTTACTCAAAGGGACAAAGACACGGGGTCGCCGACCGGATCGAATGGGTGAGGCGTATCCAGAGCTTCAGGCCATGTTTCAAAAAATGGTACTTGAACGAGCGAAACACAGTTCATAGTAATCTGTGGGTCCCATCTCAGCAATTTGGGGGTGGGGGTACGGTGGGGGTTCAATATTCTGGAAAACTTATCCCTGTCCCGGGGCCTTTGCAGCCGTCACTACAGGTTCTAGCGATGCCGCGCACCATCCTCATACTGGGCGGCTTGACTAAAGTAGCCTTTAAGCTACAATCTGGCAATGTATGAACTGCGGCATTTTTTTAGTCTTGATGGGCAAGACCTATTCGCCCGCTGGCTGGATGGGTTAAAGGACCGGCAGGCACAAGCCCGGATTGCTGCTCGGTTGATTCGGCATAACAATGGTAATTTTGGGGACTGTAAGCCTGTGGGCGAAGGCGTCTGGGAGTTGCGTGTTGATTGGGGACCGGGTTACCGGGTTTACTACGCCATTGAAGGTAAGCGCGTTATCTTGTTGTGTGACGGTGGCGACAAACGAAGCCAGTCAACAGACATTGCCCGGGCGATTGATAGATGGAAAGAATGGCAGCAAAGGGGAAAGAAATGACCGTAACCATGAAACATGATGATTGGCTCTTGGAGCAACTCAAAGACGCACAGTTCGCAGCCGAGTTTATCAACGCTGCGAGTGAGGATGATGATCCCAAGACCTATCTAACGGCCTTAAGAAAAGTCGTCGAAGCGCGCGGCGGCATGGCCTCCGTTGCCCAAAAGACAGACCTGTCGCGTGAGACGCTTTACCGCACCTTATCTTCTCGTGGCAACCCCACCATCCGGACACTTAGTGCCGTACTAAAAGCCACTGGCTTGAAGTTTGGCGTATCAGCTCACTGAGCGAACTGCACCTGTGTAGCAGGGCTTGCCGACACCATCGAGGGCTTGTGCGTCTTCGTCTAGCCCGTTTGCCAGCTCAAGGTCAAAGGCGCGTCTGATTGGATCGTTCGTCGGAGCGAGTAATCTCCTGCGCTGGGCTTCGCGCTGCATCTTGATTGCTTTTTGGACTTTTTCCATGTCAGTAGCAAAAATAGCAGTAGCAGCCGTGGGATGCGATGTTATACGCCGTCGGTCAAGCACGCATGCGCCGTTTGGCAGGCTGATCGGGCTTATGGGCCGTAGTGCTGCGAACCTTCACGGAAGTGACCGGACGGATGTTCAAGCCCACACGCATACCGGCGCTCGTTGCCATATTCACCAAAGCATCAAGGCTGAAGATTTCAATTTTGCCTTTGAGCATCTGATTGAACCGTGGCTGGGTGATGCCCAGGGTCTTGGCTGCGGCAACCTGTGTCAGGCCGCTGGCGTTGAACCACTGAACCAGTGCGACCATGGTCTGCGACCGCAGTAACAGATTCTGTGACTCCTGAACATCGAAGCCAAGGTCTTCGAAAATGTTGGCGCTGCCCTTGGTAATTTTCAGTTCGGTCATTTGGTGTTCCTCGCTCTGACTAATGCCTTGTACCGTTCAGCGGACAGGTCAATATCCCGCTTGCTGGTTTTTTGGGTTTTCTTCACAAATGCATGTAGCACGTAAACAGCTTCGTTGAACTTGGCCACGTACAGCACGCGGTATGAGGTTTCGACCCGGATACGAATCTCTTTCACACCAGCGCCAACCGACTCCATGGGCTTCCAGTCCAGCGGCTCAAGTCCAGCTTGAACCAGCCCCAACTGGTGGCCTGCGGATCGCTTGGCATCGTCAGAAAACCCTTTCACTTCTTCAAGGCTGTCACCAAGCCAGCGCAATTGTTTGGCTTGTGTCTTCATGGTTTACCTCATTTTTATTCTAAATTTGGAATAAGTCAACTCTTTTTTACCCCTGATTCATGCTGCCATCAGTGCTGGCGCTACTGCTATTGCTGCTACTGACGTGGTGGGCGCCAAAGGCAGCATCACCGCCCCCAAGGTCCGCGTCGCCGCATTGGACGCATCGAGCAAGGTGTGCTGGGACAGATGGCTGTACCGCTGGGTCGTCTTGATCTGGGTATGCCCCAGCAGGTGCTGCACCTCATAAAGCGTCCGCCCCGCATTGACTAAAAAAGAGGCAAAGCTGTGCCGTAGGTCGTGCATCCGGACATCAGGTGGACTTCTTCAACGCAGAAAACAAGCTCAATAATGCCCAGAGCAGGAGCCCACTGCAAGAGATGGCATTGCGCGCGGCCAACCCCAATCGCCGCAAGCCAAAACCATGAACTGTTTACGCCTCGCAGTAAAGTGCGGTGTTGGCCAAGTGCAGGGGCGACTAGTTTGAGGGTGTGCCGTTAAAGGCGTATTTACGATTAATCAGCCTAGTTGCTTACAAAGCAGTGCCAAGGTCGGAGAAGTTACTGATCCTGACAGCCCCGTCGGGAAAGCGCGCCACAACATCCAATTCGCCGCCCATTGCCTCTATGTGGCTGCGCAAAGTGGATAGGTACATGTCCGTTCGCTTTTCCATTTTGGCAATCGAAGGCTGTTGCACGTGCAGCACCTCGGCAAGCATCTTTTGGGACAGGCCACGAGCCTGCCGAAGCTCGTTCAAGGGCATTTCGGCCAGCATAGCCCGAGCACTGGACAGTGCGCTCTCTTGCGCCTGAGGCGTCATTTGGGCGCGTAGTTCTGCAAATTTCTTAGCCATCAATCAATCTTCCTTGCGAAGTTGCTCCAAAAGATGGACAGAGGCGGCAATGCTGATCTGTTCGGCCTCGGACAACTGAGCCCACCAATTGCCGAACTCATCGGTATATTCAACTTCCCATGTCATGCTAGAAGTATGCCCTTGAAGGAATAGTCCGTCAACGGAATGTATGGGGTAGGGGGGTTGACCCGCATGGGATGGCCGTGGGTCAACCGTTGGTCGGGATTTATCAGGTACGCCCTTGGGCTTCAGGACTGTCTAACCCAAAGGGCGCAGGCAGTCGTCTTTTCATAATGCACGCCCAAGTCTGTCAGAGTAGTTAGCATTAGCCCCATGAACATCCTCTTCATCCACCAAAACTTCCCCGGCCAGTTCAAGTTTTTGGCGCCGGCTTTGGTCGCCCAAGGCCACAGCGTGGCGGCCATGGTGATGCAAAAGACCCAGGCCAAAGACTGGCAAGGCGTGCGCCTGTACCCCTACAGCGCCAGCCGGGGCAGCACACCGGGCGTGCACCCCTGGGTGTCGGACTTTGAGACCAAAACCATACGCGCCGAGGCCTGCTTTCGGGCCGCGCTGGCGCTGCGCGAAGGGGGCTACACGCCCGACGTCATCATCGCCCACCACGGCTGGGGTGAGAGCATGTTCCTGAAAGACGTCTGGCCCCAGGCGCGCTTAGGCATTTACTGCGAGTTTTACTACCACCCCGAAGGCGCGGACGTGGGCTTTGACCCCGAGTTCCCGTCCACCGACACGGGCGAGGTCTGCCGCTTGCGGCTCAAAAACCTCAACAACCTGCTGCACTTCCCCGTGGCCGATGCCGGCATCTCGCCCACCGCCTGGCAGGCCAGCACCTTTCCCGAGCCCTTTCGCTCCAAGATCACGGTGGTGCACGATGGCATAGACACCCAGGCCGTAGCGCCCAATGCCGATGTGGCCATCACCCTGAACCAAAACCTGACGCTGACCCGCCAGGACGAGGTCATCACCTTTGTCAACCGCAACCTGGAGCCCTACCGGGGCTACCACGTGTTCATGCGCGCCTTGCCCGAGATACTGCGCCAACGCCCCAAGGCGCGGGTGCTGATCGTCGGCGCCGACGACGTCAGCTACGGCGCCCGCCCGCCCGGCGGCCAGAAGTGGAAAGACATCTTTGCTGCCGAAGTGCGCCCCCAGATACCTGACGCCGACTGGGCGCGGGTGCATTTTTTAGGGCACGTGCCCTACCAGCACTTCATACCGCTGCTGCAACTGAGCACCGTACACGTCTACCTGACCTACCCCTTTGTGCTGAGCTGGAGCCTGCTAGAGGCCATGAGCGCGGGCTGCGCCATTTTGGCCAGCGACACCCAGCCTTTGCAAGAAGCCATTGTGGACGGGCAGACCGGGCTGCTGTTCCCCTTCTTTGACCATGCTGCGCTGGCCACCAAGGTGTGCGCGCTGCTGCAAGACCCAGCCAAGCGCCAAAGCCTGGGCGCCCATGCGCGCGCGTTTGCGCAGGCTAACTATGATTTGCGGGCGGTGTGTTTGCCTCGGCAGTTGGAATGGGTGGGGGCGCTGTAGTTATTGACCCGCACCCCGTCTGCCTTGCCACCTGTTATCGGGGCACCGTCGTCCCTATTTGCCCACACAAATGCGCAATGAAACTCATTTTTTGCCGTAGGTGGCATCGTGGTCAGGTGCGACCATGAGTAATCTCATGCATTGTCCAAGAGCGCAAGTCCTTTAGCGCTTGCCATACGTTGATCACGCAACAAGCCAGCCGACATACCCATAAAAAAGGATTCCGAAGAAGCCTTTGAGATGAGAGATGTACACGGACTCTTGTTGCTGCCTTGGGTCCAGGCCTGCAAGGCGCAGACCCAAGGCGGGGCGCAAGAGCGCTTGTTCAGTTGCTTTTAAACGATAGTGATGGTGTGTCCGCCATTAACCAATGTCGCGGCACTCAAATCGACAAGCCCTGTGAGTTTGATCACGGTATCTGTACCGGCAGTGAATACGCCGTTTCCGTCATTGTCTTCGACAATATAGGTGGCATTACCGGTCTGGAACCAGGATACTTTTCCTGCTCCCAAGGAGGCACCTGCATTCAGGAAAGTTTGGTAGTCGTCCACACCACTGGTAAGTTTGGCGCCCAATTTACCTGTTGCATTTGCAAAAGCAACTGACGGTAAGTCAATGGTATCGCCCGAACCAATATCGGTAAGGGTGGTAAACACGGCACTAGAAGTATTGACGGCAGACAAGGTGAACACATCTGCGCCTGCGCCCAAGGTGACGGTATTGGCGCCCTTACCCACAGACACCGTATCCACACCGTCACCAGTGCTGATGGTGTTGTTTCCGTCGGTCACAGTGATGAAATCAGCGCCGCTGCCGCCCGTGATGGTGTTGTTACCTGTAGTCGCGTTCACATACATACCTTTGCTGCCGGTATCGGTGACTGTGTTATTGCCCGCGCCGAAGGTAAAGGCATTGCCCGCCGAACCACCAGAGTTAGCAGTAGTTTTGTCCGATGCCAAAGTCACGGTGTTATTGCCAGACATCTTATTGGTCGCAGCGATGCTGTTGTCACCACCACCGAGGTTGAATGTATTGGCTTGGGCATTGGCCGTCGCGGTGCCGATGACGTCAGCGCCAGACCCGCCGGTGTAGGTGACCGCTTTGGTTGCTGCGGATGTATCCACCGTGTTGGTTCCTGATGCGCTGCCTTTCACCGTGGCAGCAGCGGCCAAAGCACCGGCTGTCCAGGTGAAATTGCCCTTGCTTATGCCGCTGGCGTCTACCGTCGTCAGTGTGGTGACGGTGTCGGTCAGGTTTAAACCGGCGTTGCCGCTCACGGTGACGGTGGTTTGACCTGTACCAGCCAAAGTCAATGTGTCGGTTGGGTTGGTGGGTGTGGCCTGGGTGTCGGAGGTCGTGATGGCCACTGTCTCGACATTGGCAGCTGTGACCGACCCGGCCGCAAGCTGACCGGCCTTGCTCAGGGTGAGGTTGAGCTTGTCAGAAGTGCCAGTTGCTGCGTCCGTCACGTTAATGACATAAGAGCCACCGCCGCCAACGTTCGCATTCAGCCTGACCGTGCCATTGCTAGCCAACTTGTTGAGAGTCGTCGTACCCGTGGCCGCGCTCAGCGTGATATCGCTAAAGCCCAGAGCAGCCAGCTCAATCGTGATTGTGCCAGGCGCCGTGTTCAGCACCAGCTTCTCAAAGTTAGTCACCTTGCCACCAAAGGTCGTGGCATCGGCTGAACTCATGCCTGCATCAGCAGCAGCCATGTTTAAAGTGTCGCTGCCGCTGCCACCTGAAATGGCGCCGGTGGATGTGGTGGTTCCGCTGGCTAATGTCAGGCTGTCATCGCCGGCACCCAAGTCGATAGCTTTCGTGGGTGCGGCAACGGAAGTTGTCACCTTGTCCACGCCGGCGCCACCGGTAAAGCTTGCCTTTGTCGGATCGAGGGTGATGGTGGATGTACCAGTCGAGTCAGCCGTGCTGATAGAGGCGGTCTGGGCAAACGTTGCGGTCAGGCCCACAGAGCCTTTAACGGCAACTGTCTTGAGGGCGCTCATGCCCGCTGTGGATGTCAGGGTCAGGTCTTTGCTGCCATCGACCGTCAAGGTTTCCAGTGCCCCGGTTGTGATATTTGCCAGGGTAGATGCTGTTCCGCTGGTAGTGATGTTCAGAGTTTTGTAGACATCTGCGTCATCCAGGGTACCGCCCGAAACATTGTTCAGGCCCAGTGCCAAGGTGGTGGTGGACAGTTTTGTACCGCCATTGCCAATGGTGATATCACCGGAGCCATTTGTAAGGTTCAGGGTGGAAAGCGCATTGGTATTCGTGGTGGTCACGGTGGTGTAGCCCGACACAGTCACGGATGTGATGGTGTCTGCCACTGTGTTGCTACCTAGACCAGTAACTTCCACGGTGTTGTTCGTAATGCCTTTGACAGTCCCGGTGGCCGCAACCGCTTTGGTGTTGGTGACCGACACGGTCGTGGTGTCGGCGGTGCCCGTCACTTTCACTGCACCGGCGGTGGTGGTTGTATTGACCGTATCCTGCGTCTGGGTGGCAGAGATGGTGACCGTGCTGCCACCTTTGACATTGATGTCGCCGCCAGTTTTGTCCCCGCTACCCGCAACCGTTGTGGTTACCGAAACAGCTCCCGTGGGGGCGGTTATTTTACCAATGGTGATTGTGCCTTTAGTAGAAACATCAGCTACGGCTTGCCCGTTTGCACCCTTTGCCGTGTAAGTTACGGAGGTTCCGCCGTCAATGGACGTGTTGCCATCAGCCAAGGCTGAAGACGTCGCGGTAATCGCACCCGCAGCTCCAGACAGCGTTACCGAGGCGCCGGCAGAGGCGTTTTGCGTGGAGCCACCTGAAATGGTGATTTTGCTTGGGCTGCTAGTGGTCGATGCGGTTACCGCCGTAGTGGTAGACGATGTCACACTCACGTCACCACTTTTTGACCTATTGACCGTCAAACTAGTTACGCCGGTGTACTCTGTAGAGTCAGCAGTAAATTTTGAACCTCCCGACGAATTAAGCGTGATGTTTTCGACGTTCTTAATTTTCACTAGGCCTGGCATTTCTTCGGCATCTGTAAACAGCGCAGTCATGCTGTCGTTCGTGCCATCGCCACCCTTGACGTTGTCAAAAGCGCTGAGGGTATCTGCGGTAGTAGCAATGATCGTGACTTCGCCCTTGGTGCCGGTGTAGTCGACCGTGTCAATGGCCGTGGTGAGCGTAGTGCTCTTGGCCGCGTAGTCCGCAATTTTGGCGTTTTGGGTGCTGACTTGGGTGTCGGCACTGGACTTTTTGCTGGCGGCAGAGGTCGAGTTGGCGTTGGCGGTGCTCACAGCGGTGGCTGCATCGGCGTCGTCGGTGGTGGTTTTGGTGGCGTCGGTGGCTGCTTTGAGTTCCGCCGCCGCTTTCACCTGTGCTGCAGCGCTGGCAACCAGGGTTGCAGCAGCAGTCTGCTCGGTTACCGAGCTGCTGGCCGCGGTGTTAGCCGTGGCCAGATTGGTTATCGCATTGATGGCCGTGGTGGCGTTGGCGTCTGCGGTGTTGTAAGCAGCCAGGTCGGTGGCATATTGGCTGGCAGCGGCGTTGTATTTAGTCAGCGCAGCAGTTGCGGTGGCAACGTTGGCCTTTTCGGTCGCGGCCTCAGCGATCACTTTGGCAGATGCTGCTGCGTCGGCTGCCACTTTGGCGTCTGCGGCGGCCAAGACTGCGGCGGCGTCACTCACTACTTTGGCGTCGGCGGCGGCCAAGGTGCCAAGCGCTGCGGCAATGCCGGGGGCTGCGTTACCACCAGCGTCGTCGGCAGTACTTGCCGTAGCCAGGGCGGCTGCTTTGTAGGCAGCGGCTGCGGTGGCGTCCACAGCTGCGGCAGCGGTCGCGGCTGCAGTGGCGGTGTTAGCGCTGGCGATGGCTTTGTCCAAGGCGGTGCGTGCCGCATTGGCTGCGGTAGCGGCATCTGTGGCAGCTTGGTCGTCTGCGGCGGCGCTGTTGGCGGCGTCTAAGGCGGTCTTTGCAGCGGCAGCGGTCGTGGGGACCGCTTTGGCAGCCGCTTCGGCCTTGGATTTGTTGATAGCCAAGAGCGCATTGGTGTTGTTCACATCGGCCACGACACCAGAGGCGATCGCATTTTCAAAGTTGGTTTGGCTGGTGATGACCAAGGCTTGCGCCGTGGCGTTGTCCGCAACGGCTTTGGCTGCTGTGGCGGCTGCGGTGTCGCTGCTGGCCTTGAGTGCGGTGGCGTCTGTCAGATCGGCTTTGGTTTTGGCGGCGCTGGCTTTGGCGTCGGCGTCGGCCTTGGCGGTGGCTGCAGCGGTCACTGCGGCGGCGGCTTTGGCGCCGTCAGCCTGGGCAGCCACTGCAGCGGAGTGCGCAGCGGAGAAGGCATCGGTACTTGCCACTGGCAGGGGCGCAGCGACCGAGGTGTCCTTCACGCTGACCGAGGCGGTTTTGCCTGCGGCGCTGATGGTCAGGGTTTCGTCACCGTCGGTCAGGCTGTCGTTGAGCAGGGTGACGGCAATGATGGCTTTGCCCGATGCGTCTGTGGTGGCAATGCCGGTTAAGAGGCCGCCAGCTACGTCCGCTGCAGACACGCCCGCAAGGGTGTACGCAAAGGTGCTGCCGGCTTTGACGTTGGTGGTGCTCAGGGTGAAGTAGACGGTGCCGCCTTCGTTGACCGCGCTCGAATCAGAAGTGATGGAACAAACCGGAAAAAAATCTAAGTTGTTAATCTATAATGAAATTATTGCCAATTACACAATGAAATTTTCAAAAAACCCAGTATTTACCTACACCAGATTTATCGTATTTTGCGTTTAAAGCACCTTAAGTAATTGATTTAAAACATGTTTATGCCCAATTTCGACCCACAGACACCGCCACCCAACCCACCGGGTTTTGCAGAGAATAGGTATTTTTCGCAAACAGGCGTCCCCGGTTTCTCCTATATTTACCCCGATTTGGAGGCCTTTTTATGCCCAAAATGATGCTCAGCCAGGGCGCCATGGCCGCGCTGCGTTGCCCGCCGGAGCAGGCCAAAGTGGACGTTTTTGACCTCGGCTGCAAAGGCCTGATGCTCGAAATCCGCAAATCCGGCACCGCCACCTGGTATTTCCGCTACTCCGACCGGCGCGCCAACCAGCGCCAATACCGCCTGGGCGGCGTCGACACGCTCAGCCTGAAGGCGGCCCGCGCCCGCATTGACGAGCTGCGCGCCGAGCTCAGCCTGGGCCGCGACCCCCAAGAACAGCGCCAGGTGCAGCGCGCCGCCCCCACTTTTGCCGAGTTCATCGCCGAGCGCTACCTGCCCTTTATCCAGGGCTACAAGCGCTCCTGGCGCTCGGACGACTCCTATTTGCGCAACCACCTGCTGCCCGCCCTGGGCAGCAAGTACCTGGACGCCATCAGCCGCCAAGACGTGGTGCGCTTTCACCACGGTATGCGCGCCGCCGGCTACGCGCTAGGCACCTGCAACCGCTGCCTGGTGCTGCTCAAATACGCTTTCAACCTGGCCTTGCGCTGGGAAATCGCCGGCCTGGCCTCCAACCCGGCCAAAGATTGCGCACTTTTTGAAGACCTGGACAAAAAAGAGCGCTTTCTCACCCCCGCCGAGACCGAGCGCCTCTACGACGCCGTGCGCCGCAGCGACAACGCCATGCTGCAGTACATCGTGCCCGCGCTCATACTCACCGGCGCGCGCAAGCGCGAGGTGCTCAGCGCCCGCTGGCAAGACTTCGATTTCACGCGCAAGCAGTGGCGCATCCCCATTACCAAGCTGGGCCGGGCGCGCCATGTGCCCATTTCGGACGCGCTCGAGCGCCTGCTGCACAGCGTGCCGCGCACCGAGGGCGGCGCCTACGTGTTTGCCAACCCCCACACCGGCCGCCCCTACGTCAGCGTGTTTTGCGCCTGGGACACGGCGCGCAAACTCGCCGACTTGGCCGACGTGCGCATGCACGACCTGCGCCACAGCTTTGCCTCGTTTTTGGTCAACGCCGGGCGCTCTTTGTACGAGGTGCAAAAGCTGCTGGGCCACACCCAGGTCAAGACCACGCAGCGCTATGCCCATTTGTCCCAAGAGACTCTGCTGGACGCGGCCAACGCCGCCAACGCCTCCATGGGCGCGGGCTTTTTGGGGGCGGTGGGCGCGGCCCCGCCCGCCTAGGCTGCGGTGGTAGGCTTGGGGCCAGTCTGCACGCCAAAATAGTGGACCCCCCAGAGCCCCGCCTTTCATGCATGTGTTGGATATGCCCGAAATAAAGAACACCGCAAGCCCCCCGCACCCGTTTCGCTACGTCTTCCTGACGCTGCCCAACTACTCGCTCATCGCCCTGTCCAGCGCCGTCGAGGCGCTGCGCATGGCCAACCGCGTGGCCGGGCAGGAGGCTTACCAGTGGAGCATCGCCAGCATGGGCGGCCACCCGGTGGCGGCCAGCAACGGCCTGGCGCTGGCGCCCACCGTGGCGCTGGCTGACGTGGCGCAGGCGCATATTGTGTTTGTGTGCGGCGGCATCGAGATCGAGGCGGCCTGCACCGCCGACCTCATGTCCGCGCTGCGCCGCCTCTCGCGCCGCCAGGTGGCCCTGGGCGCGCTGTGCACCGGCGGCTATGTGCTGGCCAAGGCCGGCCTGCTGGACGGCTACAAGGCCGTCGTCCACTGGGAAAACATGACGGCGCTGGAGGAGCGCTTCCCCAAGGTGGTGTTCTCCCGGCAGCTCTTTGCCATCGACCGCGACCGCTACACCTGCACCGGCGGCGTGGCGCCGCTGGACCTGATGCTCAACATCATCCAAAGCCACCTGGGCAAGGATGTGGCGCCCATGATCTCGGACCAGTTCATCCTGGACCGCATCCGCAACGACCAGGACCGCCAGCACGTGCCCCTGATGGCGCGCGTGGGCCTGTTCCACGAAAACCTGATCGAGGCCGCCGCCCTGATGGAGGCCAACCTAGAGGAGCCGCTCTCGCTGGACGAGATAGCGTCTTTGGTGGGCGTCTCGCGCCGGCAGATCGAGCGCCTCTTTAAGCGCTACGTGGGCGAGGTACCCACCAAATACTATTTAGATATGCGCCTGCGCCGTGCGCGCAGCCTCTTGCTGCAAACAGCCATGTCGGTGATGGAGATCGCTGTGGCCTGCGGATTTCAGTCGCCGCCGCACTTTTCTAAGTGCTACCGCGACCTCTTTGGCCACACGCCCAGTGCCGAGCGGCGCAACAGCCGCCTGGCCTTGCTCAGCCCGGGCAGTGGGCCCAAGCCGGTGTAGGGCTTCAATTGCTTGCATTGCACACGCATTGACACCGTGTCGTATGGCGACAATGCCGGGTCGCTAAACTAGCAGCAGCAGGGGCACGGCCCCCGTACATTCTTACCGCAATGTGCCTCCGCCAAGGAGGGCACCCGCACACAACCCGAAGGAGCTTGCCCGTGGCTGAAGAATTTGATGATCTGGACCTCAATTCGCTCAACGATGAAGAGTTGACCGAACAAGTCCATGACGACCTGTACAACGGGCTGCGCCAAGAGGTCATCGAAGCCACCAACATCTTGCTCGGGCGTGGCTGGTCGGCCAGCCGGGTGCTCGATGACGCGCTGGTCGAGGGCATGCGCATCGTGGGCGTGGACTTTCGGGACGGCATTTTGTTCGTCCCCGAGGTGCTGCTAGCGGCCAACGCCATGAAGGGCGGCATGGAAATTTTGCGCCCCCTGCTGGCCGAGACCGGCGTGGAGCCCATCGGCAAGATGGTGATCGGCACCGTCAAGGGCGACATCCACGACATCGGTAAAAACCTGGTGGGCATGATGATGGAGGGCGCTGGCTTTGAGGTGATCGACCTGGGCATCAACAACGCCGTCGAAAAATACATCGCCGCCCTGGAAGAGCACAAGCCCGACATTTTGGGCATGTCCGCTCTGCTGACGACCACCATGCCTTACATGAAGGTCGTGATCGACACGCTTAAGGAAAAAGGCCTGCGCGATGACTACATCGTGCTGGTGGGCGGCGCCCCGCTGAACGAAGAGTTTGGCAAAGCCGTGGGCGCTGACGCCTACTGCCGCGACGCCGGTGTGGCTGTAGAGACCGCCAAGACCCTGATTGCTGCGCGCCGCGCTGCGGCCCGCGCCTGATATCCCCCTCGGGCATGGCCGCTGCCGCAAACACCTTGGTGATTGCCTGCGGCGCCCTGGCCCGGGAAATCATTGCGCTGCGCCAGGCCAACGGCTGGTCGCACATGGAGGTGACCTGCCTGCCCGCCGAGCTGCACAACCGTCCGGAAAAAATCCCGGCCCTGGTGCGCGAGAAGATCCAGCGCTTTCGGCCCGTCTACCCGCACATGTTTGTGGCCTACGCCGACTGCGGCACCGGCGGCCTGCTGGACGTGGTGCTGCGCGAGGAGGGTGTGGAGCGGCTCTCTGGGGCGCACTGCTACGAGTTTTACGCCGGCGAGGCCGCGTTTGCGCAGATGGCGCAGGCCGAGCTGGGCACGTTTTACCTGACCGATTTTTTGCTGCGGCACTTTGAGCGACTGATCATGCATGGCCTGGGAATCGACAAGCACCCGCAGCTGCTGCCCATGTACTTTGGCAACTACACCACCCTGATGTACCTATGCCAAAAAGAGAGCCCCGAGGGCATCGCCCAAGGCCAGCGCGCCGCGCAGCGGCTGGGGCTGGCCTTTGCCTACCGCGTCACCGGCTACGGCGCGCTGCAAACCGAACTGACAACCCATAGCGAGAAAGTCATCCAATGGCAAAACTGATTGTGATTTCCTGGCGTGACCTGCCCGCCCAGGTGGTGGTCAAGCGCGGACGCGAGACCGGCAAGGTGCAGCTCTCGCACCGTTTCCAGGAGGCGGTGGACCGCGCCGCCATGCGCGCGGGCAAGTCCAGCGCCGGCGACTACCTGGCCGACTGGAAGCGCAGCGATCCGCGCGAGTGCGGTGACAACGTCCAAGACGAGGCCAATGCCGAGGCCGCCCGTATCGAGGCGCGCTACTCGGACGAGGACCTGCTGCGCATCATCCGCGCCCACGGCGTAGACACCACGCTGGCCACGCCCACCGTCATCGCCGAGGACGAGTCCGGCGTGCCCCTGCCCGAGGGGGAGCACTGATGTACAGCGTGCGCCGTTGGTCGGTGCGCCATGCGCGCGGCCTGGAAATTTTTTACAACGCCTTTGAGCGCGTGGTGGTGGCCCTGCACCCGCTGTTCAAAGCCATCGGCTACCAGCGCCTGGAAAAGCCGGTGGCGGTGCTGGAACAAGCGGTAAAGGGGTTTTTGTTTGACTGCCAGATGTGCGGCCAGTGCGCGCTGTCGAGCACCGGCATGTCCTGCTCGATGAACTGCCCCAAAACCATTCGCAACGGCCCCTGCGGCGGCGTGCGCGCCAATGGCAACTGCGAGGTCAAGCCCGAGATGCGCTGCGTCTGGGTCGAGGCCTTCGAGGGCAGCGCGCGCATGCACGCCGGGCGCGAGGCGATCAAGGTGGTGCAGTTTGCAGTCGACGGGCGCCTCAAGGGCAGCTCGTCCTGGCTGCGCGTGGCCCGCGAGAAGGGCGAGCCCGCCGCCCAGGAGGCCAAAGCATGAGGTTTGACGACGAGCCGGTACCCGGCTACCCCTTGCCCATCCTGCCCGGCCACACCTCCCCCGGGCGCTTAGAGCGCGTGCTGCGCAGCGGCGGCTTTGCCATCACCGCCGAGTTGGAGCCGCCCGATTCGGCCGACCCCAGCGAGGTCTACCGCCGCGCCAAAGTGTTTGACGGCTATGTGGACGCCATCAATGCCACCGACGGCAGCGGCGCCAACTGCCACATGTCCAGCCTGGCGGTGTGCGCCTTGCTCACCCGCGTGGGCTACGCCCCGGTAATGCAGATTTCTTGCCGCGACAAGAACCGCATTGCCATCCAGGGCGACATCCTGGGCGCGGCGGCCATGGGCGTGTGCAACATCTTGTGCCTGAGCGGCGACGGCGTGCAAAGCGGCGACCACCCGCAGGCCAAGCCGGTGTTTGACCTGGACTGCATGTCGCTGCTGGAGATTGGCCGCGCCATGCGCGATGAGCGGCGTTTTCAGAGCGGGCGCAAAGTGACGTTTGCGCCGCGCGTGTTTTATGGCGCGGCGGCCAACCCCTTTGTCCAGCCCTTTGACTGGCGCGCACAGCGCCTGGCCAAAAAGGTAGCCGCTGGCGCCCAGTTCATCCAGACCCAGTACTGCTACGACGTGCCGCGCCTGCGCAGCTATATGCAAGAGGTGGAAGACCTGGGCCTCTTGGACAAGGTCTTCATCCTGGTGGGCGTGGGCCCCATGCGCTCGGCCAAGGTGGCCCAGTGGATGCGCAGCAACGTACCGGGCGTGCATATTCCGGATGCCGTCATCAAGCGCATGGCTGGCGCCGAAAAGCCCGCCGCCGAGGGCCGCAAAATCTGCACCGAGCTGATCCAGGAAGTCAAAGAAATCAAGGGCGTCTCTGGCGTGCACATCATGGCCTACCGCCAAGAAGACGCGGTGCCCGAGATGGTGACCAACTCGGGCGTGTTGCAAGGCCGGGTGCCCTGGTACCCCGGGCGCGATGGCGATGCGCCTGAGGTACCGCACATCCCGGCGCCGCAGGTGGAAGTCGCTTAAACAGTGGCCTGCCGCAGGACAGCTTATTTGTTTCCCCCGAAAATCGTTTTCATAGTTCAGCAAAAGGATTCAGCGTGACCGATACCATCATCAGCTCTGCGACGCGCGAAGTCGTCATCGGCTTTGACCGTCCCTTCGTCATCATCGGCGAGCGCATCAACCCTACGGGCCGCAAAATCATGGCCGCCGAAATGATGGCCGGCGACTACAGCCGCGTCATCGCCGACGCGCTGGCGCAGGTCGAGGCTGGTGCGCACATGCTGGACGTGAATGCCGGCATCCCGCTGGCCGACGAGCCGGGCATGCTGGCCAAGGCCATCCAGCTGGTGCAAGGCGTCACCGATGTACCCATTTCCATCGACTCGTCCATCGTCGCCGCCCTGGAGGCGGGCCTGGCGGTGTACAAGGGCAAGGCGCTGGTCAACTCGGTCACCGGCGAGGAAGACCGCCTGGAAACCGTGCTGCCCTTGGTCAAAAAATATGGCGCAGCCGTGGTGGCCATCTCCAATGACGAGACCGGCATCTCGCAAGACCCGGACGTGCGTTTTGCCGTCGCCAAAAAGATTGTGGAGCGCGCTGCCGACTACGGCATCCCCGCCTGCGACATCGTGGTGGACCCGCTGGTCATGCCTATTGGCGCGATCAACCAGGCCGGCGTGCAGGTCATGCGCCTGGTGCACCGCCTGCGCACCGAGCTCAAGGTCAACACCACTTGCGGCGCCTCCAATGTGAGCTTTGGCCTGCCCGAGCGCAACGGCATCAACGCCGGTTTCCTGACCATGGCCATGGCCTCGGGCATGACCTCGGCTATTACCAACCCGCTGCACGCCGAAGTGGTGCGCGCCATCATGTCTGCCGACGTGATGATGGGCCACGACCCCGACTGCGCCCGCTGGATCCGCAAGTTCCGCGAAGTGCCCGCCATGGGCGCCGACGGCGAAATGGCCCGGGGCCGCCGCGATACCAGCAACCGCCGCCGCCGCGAGTCCTAAACCTATGCAAGCTGCTGACGCACTGGTTGTCTTCACGCCCTCGGGGCGGCGCGGACGCTTTCCCATCGGTTCCTCTTTGCTGCAGGCAGGGCGCTCGCTCGGGGTCGACATCGACTCGGTGTGCGGCGGACGCGGCATTTGCGGGCGCTGCCAGGTGCTGGTGTCCGAGGGCGAGTTCGCCAAGCATGGCCTGGTCTCCAGCGCGCAGCATTTGTCGCCGTTTTCGGCCGTGGAGCAGGAGTACTGCGCGGCCAGCGCGCCCCTGGCCGAGGGCCGGCGCCTGTCGTGCTGCGCGCAGGTGCAGGGCGATGTGGTGATCGACGTACCCTCGAGCAGCCAGGTGCACAAGCAAGTGGTGCGCAAAGAGGCCGAGGCGCACGACATCCACCTAGACCCCATGGTGCGCCTGTACTTTGTGCAGGTGCAAGAGCCCGATATGCACGAGCCCTCGGGCGACCTGCGCCGCCTGGAAGACGCCCTGGAGTTTGAGTGGGGCCTGACCGATTTGTCCTGCGACATCGTGGTGGTGCAGCAGCTGCAAACCGCGCTGCGCGAGGGGCAGTGGAGCGTCACCGTGGCGGTGCACGCCGGCAACCAGATCATGGCCGTCTGGCCGCGCCTGCACGAGAAAGCCTTTGGCATGGCGGTGGACGTGGGCTCGACCACGATTGCGGCGCACTTGTGCGACCTGTCCTCGGGCGAAGTGGTGGCCTCGGCCGGCGTGATGAACCCGCAAATCCGCTTTGGCGAAGACCTGATGAGCCGCGTTTCCTACGTCATGATGAACCCCGGCGGCGAGCGCGAGATGACCGCTGCCGTGCGCGAGGCCCTCAACACCCTGGCCGCCGAAGTGGCCCAGCGTGCCGGCGCGCAGCCCACCGATATTTTGGAAGCCACTTTTGTGGGCAACCCCATCATGCACCACCTGCTGCTGGGCATTAACCCGGTGGAGTTGGGCGGCGCGCCTTTTGCGCTGGCAACCGACCGCGCCGTGCGCCTGTGGGCCAGCGAGATTGACCTGGCGGTGCACCGCAATGCGCGCATTTACGTGCTGCCCTGTATCGCCGGCCATGTGGGCGCCGATACAGCCGGCGTGATTTTGGCCGAGCGCCCCGACCTCGATACCCCCGTCACCCTGTTGGTGGACGTGGGCACCAATGCCGAGATCGTGCTGGGCAACAACCAGCGCATGCTCGCTTGTTCCAGCCCGACCGGCCCGGCCTTTGAGGGCGCGCAAATCAGCTGCGGCCAGCGCGCCGCGCCCGGCGCCATCGAGCGTGTGCGCATCGACCCGGCCACCCTGGAGCCGCGCTACAAAGTGATCGGCTGCGAGCTGTGGTCCGACGATCCGGGCTTTGCCCAGGCCGTTGAAGGTACGGGCGTGACCGGCGTGTGCGGCTCGGGCATCATCGAGGCGCTGGCCGAGCTCTACCTGGCTGGCATCATCCGCCACGAGGGCACCATCGACGGCAACCTGGCCGCCCGCACCCCGCGTGTGCAGGCCGACGGGCGCACTTTCTGCTATGAGCTGGCCCCAGCCACGGCCGAAAAGCCCGCCCTGCGCATCCTGCAAAACGATGTGCGCGCCATCCAGTTGGGCAAAGCCGCGCTCTACGCCGGCGTGCGTCTTTTGATGGAGCGCATGGGCGTGGACAAGGTGGACCGCATCCGCCTGGCTGGCGCTTTTGGCAGCCACATCGACGTGAAATACGCCATGGTGCTGGGCATGATTCCAGACTGCGTGCTGAGCAACGTTAGCTCCGCGGGCAATGCGGCGGGCACTGGCGCGCGCATCGCGCTTTTGGACAAGGGCGCGCGCAAGGTGATCGAAGACCTGGTGCGCCGGGTCGAGAAGATCGAGACCGCCGTGGAGCCGCGGTTCCAGGAGTTTTTTGTCGAGGCCATGGCCATTCCGCACCTGAGCGACCCGTTTGCGCGTCTGCAAGACGCGGTGCGCCTGCCTGAACGCCTGGCCGTGGTCACCGAACAAAATGCCCGCAGCCGGCGGGGGGCGCGGCGCGGCTAGGGGCCCTGCGGGGTGTGGGGGCGCTTCGCCGCCCCTGTATCCTTGGGGTTTTCGCGACACTTCAAGATGGCATTGCAGGAGTTTGACTACATCATCGTGGGGGCCGGATCGGCCGGCTGCGTGCTGGCCCATCGCCTGAGCGAGGACGCGCAAGTGCGCGTGCTGCTGCTCGAAGCGGGCGGCAAGGACCACAGCGTCTTCATCCACATGCCCTCGGCGCTGAGCTACCCCATGGCCAACCCGCGCTACACCTGGATGTACGAGTCCGAGCCCGAGCCCTTCATGAACCAGCGGCGCATCCACTGCCCGCGCGGCAAGGTCATCGGTGGCTCCTCGTCCATCAACGGCATGGTCTACATCCGCGGCCACGCGCTGGACTACGAGGGCTGGGCCATGCAAATTGGCATGCAGGAGTGGTCGTACGCGCACTGCCTGCCTTACTTTCGCAAGGCCGAGCAGCGCGCCAAAGGCGGCGACGCCTACCGGGGCGACAGCGGTCCCCTCAAAGTGAGCACCGGCGCGGGGCGCAATCCGCTGTACCAGGCCTTTATTGATGCTGGCAAGCAGGCCGGCTACCCCGTTACCCCGGACATGAACGGCTACCAGCAAGAGGGTTTGGGCCCCATGGACATGACGGTGCACAAAGGCCGGCGCTGGAGCACCGCCATGGCCTACTTGCGCCCTGCGCTCAAGCGGCCCAATTTGACACTGCAAACCCATGCCCAGGTCACCCGCATCCTGCTTGAAGGCGGCGACGATGCGCTGCGCGCCGTGGGCGTCCAAATGGTGCAGGGCGGCCAGGTGCAGGAGATGCGGGCGCGCCGCGAGGTCATTTTGTGCGGCGGCGCCATCAACTCGCCGCAGCTGCTGCAGCTCTCGGGCATCGGCCACCCCGCGGACCTGGAGGCCGCCGGTGTCGATGTGCACTTATCGCTGCGTGGCGTGGGCTACAACCTGCAAGACCACTTAGAAACCTATGTGCAGATGCGCTGCAAGCAGCCCATCACCCTGTACTCGGCGACCAGCCCGCTGGCCAAGCTCAAAATCGGCGCGCAATGGCTGCTGACCGGCAAGGGCTTGGGCGGCACCAACCATTTTGAGTCGGGCGGCTTTATCCGCAGCGAAGCGGGCGTCAAGCACCCGGACTTGCAGTACCACTTTTTGCCCATGGCGGTGCGCTACGACGGCAATGCGCCAGCGACCTGCCACGGATTTCAGGCCCATGTGGGCCCGATGCGCCCGACCAGCCGGGGCTGGGTCAAGATCGTCAGCGCCGACCCGCTGCAGGCGCCGCGCATTTTGTTCAATTACATGGGCACCGAGCAGGACCGCAAAGAGATGCGCGCCGGTGTGCGTCTGACGCGCGAAATCTTCGCCCAGCACGCTTTTGACGACTACCGCGATGAGGAGCTCTCGCCTGGCAGCCAAGTGCAAAGCGACGAAGACATCGACGCGCACATCCGCGACAACGCCGAGACCGCCTACCACCCCTCGGGCAGCTGCCGCATGGGCACCGACTCGATGGCCGTGACCGACCCGCAGGGCCGCGTGCATGGCGTGCAAGGCCTGCGCGTGTGCGACGCCTCGCTCATGCCCATGGTGGTCAGCGGCAACCTCAACGCCCCCACCATCATGATGGCCGAGAAGCTGGCCGATGCCATTCGCGGTATCGCGCCGCTGGCGCCTTCGGAGGCGGGGTTTTGGGTGCACCCGCATTGGGAAACCCAGCAGCGCTGAGGCGCTGGGCTAAAATTAGTGCTTTCGAGGAGCGTTGCAGTTCATCTTGGTGAACGAGGCTCGAAAAGAGCTGGCCCTGCGAGCCTGCTGCTGACAACGGCGCTCACCCACGCAGCCTGTGCGGTGAGTCCACCACTTTCCCGGCACCCGTCTGCGTGGCCTCTCAGTTTTCTTGTGGAGCCGCCATGAATACCATCGCCCCCGCCGCGCCGAGCGCCGACGGCAACCGTTTTACCCACTTGCTGGCCACCCGGCCCTGGCTGCTGGCCGATGGCGCCACCGGCAGCAATTTGTTCGATGTGGGCCTGATGTCGGGCGACGCGCCCGAACTCTGGAATACCGAGCACCCCGAGCGCATCGCCGCGCTGCACCAAAGCTTTGTGGACGCGGGCGCCGATATTTTGCTGACCAACAGCTTTGGCGGCACGGTCTACCGTCTCAAGTTGCACAACGCGCAAGGCCGCATGGCCGAGCTCAATACGCTGGCCGCGCAAATTGCCCGCCAAGTGGCCGACGCCAGCGGCCGCACGATTGCGGTGGCCGGCAGCATGGGCCCCACGGGCGAGATCATGGAGCCCATCGGCCCGCTGACCTTTGACCAGGCCAAAGCCGCTTTTGCTGAGCAGGCCTTGGCCCTTAAAGCCGGTGGCGCCGATGTGCTGTGGATCGAGACCATGTCCTCCCGCGAAGAAGTCGAGGCCGCTGTGGCTGGCGCAGGCGTGGCGGGCTTGCCTATCGTGTGCACGCTGAGCTTTGACACCAATGGCCGCACCATGATGGGCATCTCGCCCAGCGATTTCTCGGACATCGAAAAAACCCTTTCACCGCGCCTGGCCGCCTGCGGTACCAACTGCGGTGTGGGCGCCTCCGAAGTGGTGGCCTGCATCCACAACCTGGCGCAGGCCATGGGCCCCGACATCGTGCTGGTGGCCAAAGGCAATTGCGGCGTACCGCAGTACGTGGACGGCGCGATTTGCTACAACGGCACGCCCGAGATCATGGCGATGTACGCCCGCATGGCATTGGATGCAGGCGCGCGCATCATCGGCGGCTGCTGCGGTACTTCGGCCAAACATTTGCGCGCCATGCGCGAGGCCCTGGAGGCGCACACGCCGGGGCCGGCGCCCACCCTTGAGGCCATTAACAGCGCCTTGGGCGAAGTCTCCAATGGCGCCCGCGCGCAATGGGGCGGCGAGCAAAGCCGCGCTGGCGGTGCCGCACCCGGAGCCAACCTGGCACGCGGGCGGGGCCGTCGGGCCGGGCATGGGTAACCCATCCTCGCTGCGCGGCTTGCTGCTCATTGCAGGCGCCACTTTTTTTTGGAGCTTGAGCGGTGTTTTTGTACGCTGGCTGCCGGGCATGGATCCGTGGTCCTTCAATGCCTTTCGCGGCCTGG
>Ga0114968_10000783_pt1 | contig 23977 bp, 41 predicted proteins | sample M_130807_EF_Meta_FD_87020 | JGI IMG/M metagenome (GOLD analysis project Ga0114968, IMG submission 87020) | Freshwater microbial communities from Lake Montjoie, Canada to study carbon cycling - M_130807_EF_MetaG | ecosystem: Environmental > Aquatic > Freshwater > Lake | place: Lake Montjoie... | reverse complement strand
AGGCGAAATAACTTTCAAACGTGTGCTACAGCACTTTGAAACTAAAGATTGGGAAAATGTACCCGGACTGTTGATCAACAGAAATGGCCTCGCAATACAAACCCAGGATTCCAAACGTATCGAATCATTAGAGGAAGTGCCCAGCCCATACTTGGCAGGTATCTTTGACCAGATGATTGCTGATCATCCTGACATAACATGGCAAGGTACATTGGAAACCAATCGTGGTTGTCCGTTTGCTTGTACATTCTGTGACTGGGGCAGTTTAACCTACAACAAAGTTAAAAAGTTTGAACTTGAACGTGTGTTTGAAGAACTAGAATGGATGGCCAAACGCAACTTTGATTGGATCTCAATTACCGATGCTAATTTTGGCATGTTCCCTGAACGTGATGGTATGATTGCTGACAAGATAATTGAGTGCCAAGAAAAATACGGTTCTCCACGCACGTTTAGTGTGGCCTGGGCTAAAAATCAAAAGAAAGAAGTGATTGACATTGTAAAGAAACTGTTGGATGCTCGTGGCTTCAATCAAGGATTAACACTGAGTGTACAAAGTCTAGACCAAGATGTGTTGGAAAATATTCGCCGCAAAAATATGGAGATGAACAAACTGGAAGAAGTGTTTGAATTATGTGATCAGCGTAATATTCCTGCATACACAGAACTCATACTTGGGTTGCCAGGTGAGACCTTGACAACCTGGAAGAAAAACTTTTATGCATTGTACGAGTTAAATCAGCACACTGGTATCACTGTGTTTCAAGCGCAGTTGTTGGAAAATGCCGAAATGAATCTGTTGCAGAAAAAATTGTTCAAGATTACCAGCCAACCTGTTACAGATTACTTTGCTGGCAGTTACAGTGTGGAACACATTGAAGAAAGCATTGATGTCATCACCGGTACCAAAGACATGCCCACACCAGTGATGTTGGATGCACAGATCTTTTCCTGGTTCCAGACCACATTCCACATCAATGGATTTGCCACACTGGTTGCTAGATTTATTAACAAATACACAGGTATCGATTATAATGATTACTACGAAGAGTTGTTTGCATATTTTATGACCAATCATTGGTTGAAAAAAGAACAAAGCGAAACAAGACAATACTTTTCTAATTGGATGACCACTGGTCAAATCAACCATCCCAAGATTGGTGTGGAAATACACGGGTGGAATATCATACACAGAACCAGCATGAACATGCATCAAGAAGATCGAGTAGATGAGTTGTATGATTTCTTGGAAATATTTTTACAACGCTACAATCTACCCGAAGATTTATCAACCAGCCTAATGAAACTACAAAGAAGTTACTATATCAAGTACAATGATAGAAATCAATATCCTATGAATCTTGAGTTAGATTATAATATTTGGGATTACTTGAGTTTTAATCAACCCCTGACAAAGACTTATACAACATATCGATTGGACTTTCCAGAGGATAAAACTATGAGTCTTAATCGATTCTTAGAATTGTTTTATTTTGCAAGACGCAGAAACTTTGGTAAAGCCACGGTGGATCTTGTGGGAGTTGAAAATGCAAATGGAACGCAACGTGGTGCCGGAAGTGCCAAAGCACAAGGTAGTTTTTCCGTGAAGAAGAAAAAATTATTAACCATATAAAATAATTGTTAAAAATTATGAATTGTAATTTCGAGTATGATATCGGGGTATTATTACCTACCCGAGGAAGAACCACTGCACTGATGACCAGTGTGAAATCACTGTATGATCATGCAGCTGATCATAAGTCAATAAAATTACTATTGGCATTTGATCAAGACGATTCTGTTGGACTGGAATATTTTAACACTGATTTAAAACCATGGTTAGATTTGATCGGTGCAGAATATTTGGCTTTGAATTTTGTTCCGTTGGGCTATATACGTCTTAATGAATATGTGAATTTCTTGGCAAAACATGTTGATGCTCGCTGGTATCTAGTCTGGAACGATGACGCAGTAATGACCACTCCTCATTGGGATAACGTGATTCGACAATACAACAATCAATTTGCACTGCTGCGAGCAGAAACCAATCATGATCATCCATATGCTATTTTCCCTATCCTGCCAAAAAAATGGTTAGAACTTACCGGACACATATCACCACACCAACTCAATGATGCATGGACCAGCCAGGTTGCATGGATGTTGGATGTTGTGATTACTATACCTGTGATGATTGAACATCAACGATTTGATCTCACTGGTCTGAATGGTGATAATGTGTTTAAGAATCGTCCTATGCTAGAAGGTAATCCTGCACATCCTAGAGATTTCAATCACATGTCATGGCGTATGCGCCGACAAGATGATGCCAACAAGATTGCACATTATTTGGAAAAATCAGGATATGATCTAACACATTTTAAATTGGGTATAGAAAACAAAATAAACATCTGGGAAAAGATGTTGAAATTAGATCATAAGGGTCTAATGAAATCATGGAGTAGCACTGATCTTGACCACTGACCTTGTAGACAAAATTAAACAGTACTGGAATACTCAGCCTTGCAACGTCAAGCACAGTCTTAGTGTTCCGGGCACAGAACAATATTGGAATGAAGTTTTGGAACGTAGATTCTTTGTAGAACCTCATCTACGTGACTTTGCTAGTTTTCATCTTTGGCGCGGCAAACGTGTTTTAGAAATAGGATCTGGAATTGGGTCAGATGCTGTGGAGTTTGCACGTCACGGTGCAGATTATGTGGGTATTGATCTTTCAGCAGAGTCGGTGGCCATGAGTCAACAACGATTTGAAGTGTTTGGGTTAACTGGCAAATTCCATGTGATGGATGGTGCAGATACTGCTGCGGTTGCCGGTCTAGGAAAATTTGATCTAGTATACAGTTGCGGGGTATTGCACCACTATCCGGACATGACTACTTGTTTGAATAACATCCATGCTGCATTAGTGCCCGGCGGGGAGTTCCGTATGTTGGTATACGCAAAGAATTCGTGGAAGTATGCTATGATCCAAAAAGGCCTAGATCAATTTGAAGCACAAGCAGATTGCCCGTATGCCAAGGCCTATAGCAAAGAAGAAATTTATGATCTCTTAAAAGGACAATTTGAGGTCCTAAGGATTAGACAAGATCATTGTTTCATGTATAATGTAGTTAAGTATCGCACTGGCGAGTACGAATTGGAGCCTTGGTTTGCTGCCATGCCCGAAGACATGCGAGCAGCAGTTAAAGAATATCTAGGTTGGCATTTGTTAATTAAAGCACAAAAAATATGAGCAAACTAAAAGTAGCAGAATTGTTTTACTCAATTCAAGGAGAAGGACGGTATATGGGGGTGCCCAGTGTGTTCTTGCGTGTGTTTGGATGCAACTTCAAATGCGCAGGATTTGGTATGCCACGCGGTGAACTAAGCAAAGAAGCAGATGAAATAGCAGTCATGAATGCTATGCATCCGTTTAAAAAATACAAAGAGCTGCCACTGGTCAGTACTGGTTGCGATAGCTATGCCAGCTGGCATCCTGACTTTAAGAATCTAAGTCCTGTACGTAAAAATACTGAACTTGCCGAAGACATTGTGACCATGCTGCCATTTAAGGAATGGCGTGACGAACATCTTGTGATCACAGGTGGCGAGCCATTGCTAGGTTGGCAACGTGCATATCCTAGTTTGTTAGATGATCCCAAGATGGCCGGACTTCGAGAGATCACATTTGAAACAAATGGTACTCAAGAACTCAGCACTGAGTTTAGAAAATATTTGTTAAACTGGACACTGGGTAACAAGGCACGTGGCCGAGAAGCATTGACATTTAGTGTGAGTGCTAAACTGCCTTGTTCAGGTGAGAAGTGGTCAGATGCTATTTGTCCCAAGATTGTGTGTCAATACCAAGATGTTGGGCACACATACTTGAAACTGGTAATTTCTACCAATGAAGATTTTGCAGATGCTCAACGTGCAGTGGCAGAATATCGTGCAGCAGGATTCAAGGGTCATGTGTATCTCATGCCCATTGGCGGAGTTGAAAGTGTATATGCGTTGAACAATAAGAATGTGGCTATCTTGGCCATGAATCAAGGCTGGCGCTACAGTGATCGACTTCAAGTTCCTTTGTTCAAGAACGAGTGGGGCACTTGATGGCATTTATTTGGGGATTTTTACTTGGATATATTGTAGGGATATTATACATGTGCTATCGTTCAAATGAAAATGACAGGATGGATAGTTAGTGATGCCTATGGATAGTTTTGCACCCCCACCTCAATCAGAAGATTACGGATTGAATAGAGCAACCGGCTGGCAGTTAAAGGTGTGTTGGTTTCCAAAGAACTGTTTTATCAGCGGAAAATCATTATGGGGCAGGCAAGCATATCATGGTACTAGATGGATACATGGTCCCGGGGAGCCAGTTGAAGAAACCTATTGGGTTGAAAAACATGAGTTTTTGATTTGGCAACTGAAAAGATGACTAAAAATTCAGCCAACGGTGTCAGCAGTTTTGACAGTGAATCAACAGGTACACTGGTGCATTTCCTCAACAGAAATGTAACCCCGTATGCCACGTCCACACTGGGTCCAAAGTTTGATCTTGTGCCTGTTGAAAAACAAAAAGATATCATGATCAATGTTGCCAGAATGCATTCTCAACAAGAATACAATCGTATCATGGATCTAGTTCGAGTGTTAGAATCACAAGCACAAGATATCAAACGACGCTTGGAAATAACAGATGCAGTACATGCTGCCGAGTATCAGTTTCAAACACATCATGGGCAGACTTATTGGTTGGTTTTTGATAAAGATAAAAAGAAAACCATCTTGGTAAGATCGGGCCCCAATGACTGGAGCAGTAGTGCGCCTGAACATTATGAATATATTGCCCAAGTCAAATGGCTAGGTGACTACACTTGGATAGAAGTAAAAGAGGATTAATATGGCATTTTTTGATATGTTTCGAAAGAAACCCGCACCTGTAGAACAAAAGTTACCCAACCCCAAAGCAGCAACACCTGCGTCACGATCCAGGCCCCCCAAAGAGGAACCAAAGACTGCCAAGCAATTGGCCACAGAGAACAATGCACCGTATGTGAATATTCTCAGTATGGATGTGGATCTGGAAAACTTGCATCAAGGTGCATTTGAATTAGACTGGAATGAGATCTTTGTGGCACGACTGGTCAAAGCTGGCTACATGATCAAAAAAGACGATACTGATTCTGAAATAGTGGACCGTTGGTTCCAAAATGTATGCCGCCATGTTGTGATGGAAACTTGGGAACAAGAAAAAGCCATCAGCAAGAGTGGTGTGTGGGTACGTAGCACAGACATTGGTGACGGTCGCACAGAAGTATCGTGAAGCTGTACGTCAACGGCGATAGCCATACAGCAGGTGCAGAAGCAGTATCGCCTGCCGCATTTGCCGAGGATGATGGCTATCCTGAACTGGGGCGTAGACCACATCCTGCTAATCTAGCAGTGAGCTGGGGACAACAACTGGCCAACAAATTAGGCATTGAGTTGGTATGTGATGCTGAATCTGCTGCATCCAACTATAGAATTCTTCGCACCACACGAAACTGGATGAATAGTTTACAACCCTGGGAATCTGCTGTGGCAATCATACAGTGGAGCACTTGGGAGCGAGAAGAGTGGTTGCACAATGGTGAATACTTGCAAGTGGGCAGCTCAGGATTAGATTATGTTCCTGCAGAATTGCAAGATCAGTACCGGCAGTTTGTGGTCGATGTAGATTGGTCCAAATGCCAACAACATTGGCATCAAGAAATTTGGCAACTGCATCTGGATCTGGATGAGATGAAGATCCCGCATGTGTTCTTCAACGGTAACAATTCGTTTGATCGTATCGCCCAGCAGCTGGATTGGAAAGATTCTTATCTAGCACCATATTTAGAATTCACATACAATGAAATTCTGCGTGATCGATTTGAACCGGTCAGTGACGGATCGTGGCATTTCGGTAAAGATGCCCATTGCTTTTGGGCTGAATTTGTGTTACAATACTGTATAGAAAACAATATATTGGATCCCCATGCGATATCTCCTGATTGATACAGCTAATACCTTTTTCCGTGCTCGCCACTCTGTTTTCCGTGCTGCCGATGCTTGGGAAAAAGTAGGATATGCTTTACACATTGTAATGAGCAGTGTGAACAAAGTACACAAACAGTTTCAAGCAGATCATGTGATTTTCGCACTTGAAGGGAGATCATGGCGCAAGGACTTTTATGGTCCCTACAAGAAAAACCGTGCTGTGGCTCGTGCTGCATTATCGGACACAGAACAAGAAGAGGATAAATTGTTTTGGGAGACCTATGATAGCCTCACTAAATACTTGGCTGAAGGTACTAACTGTAGCGTTATCCGACATCCTGAAGCCGAAGCAGACGACGTGATTGCTCGCTGGATAGCCTTGCATCCGCAGGACGAGCACTACGTGATTTCATCAGATACAGATTTTGTGCAATTACTAGCACCCAATGTTAGCCAATATAATGGCATTACCGATGAACTTCACACGGTAACAGGCATATTTGATGCCAAGGGTCGACGTGTGAAAGACAAAAAGACCAAGACAGACAAAACAATTCCTGATCCAGAATGGCTGTTGTTTGAAAAATGCATGCGTGGTGATACATCTGACAACGTATTTTCGGCTTATCCTGGTGTGCGAACCAAAGGCACCAAAAACAAAGTTGGTTTGCAAGAAGCATTCGAAGACCGCAATTCTAAAGGCTTCAATTGGAACAATCTCATGCTTCAGCGTTGGTCTGACCACAATGGCGACGAACATCGTGTGAAAGACGATTACGAACGCAATCGTGTGCTGATTGATCTTACTGCACAACCCAAAGAGATCAAAGACAAAGTAGATGGTGCAATACGTGAACAGATCAGTCACAAAGACATTGGTCAAGTTGGTGTGAGATTCATGAAGTTTTGCGGCAAGTACGAACTCACAAAGATATCTGAGTCAGCAGAGCAGTATGCTCGCTGGCTCAACGAAACCTATAAAGGAACACTAGATGAGAATTATAGCCAAACCCATAGTTAAAGATCAGTTTTACATTCTTACACAGGATGATAAAAAGGTCGGCAACATAGAAGCCACAGGAGATGGTTTTGCAGTCAGAATCAACAATCGGGTCATGCCATTCAAGACCATTGCAATGATCCGCAAACAAGTTGATATTGAATTTCCAGCAGTGGGTAACAAGCCCAATCGAGAATCTGCCAGTTTTCAAGTACAAGGATATCCATCAGGATCTCGAGTATACAATCCCATCTGGGATGTGCAACACAAATTGCCATTGTATACCAAGAATCGCAAGTCACGTTCGTGGTTTGCAGCCGGATGGTATCAGGTCAAGCAACGCCGAACCTGGGCTATTGTACAAAGTCCCAAACTGATTACACTAGAACGTTATCAGTATCAAGGTCCATTTTACACCCGAGAAGAAGCCAATGTCAAATCTCTTCCGTGATCAAGAAAAATTTATGCGAGCCTGTGATCAAAGTGTTGACGGGTTTGACGAAAAACAATTTGCCATGTATGTTAATCTCATTAGTGAAGAATATCAAGAATTGTTAGAAGCAACATTATCTGATGATCAAGTTGAAACATTGGACGCACTAATTGATATACTGGTTGTTACCATTGGTGCTATACATAGTGCAGGCTTTGATGGAGAAGCGGCGTGGAAAGAAGTCATGTCTACTAATTTTGCAAAGATTGAAGCCAATGGCAAGGTACGCAAGCGTGAAGATGGCAAGGTACTCAAACCACAAGGTTGGGAACCCCCAAACTTGAAACCATTCTTGAAAAAGACAGGTGCTTTTAACAAATTTTCCTAACAACTATGTCGCACGTATCACAACAAAAATTTATTGCGGAAATTAGAGATCGATTTCCAGATTTTTTTAAATTTCCAAAACTTTTAGAAGTAGGTAGCTATGATGTAAATGGATCAATTCGATCCATAATTCAAAATACATCACAGCACATTGGGTTGGATGTTGCACCCGGTAAAGGAGTGGACTTGGTTGTGGGCGGGCAGGAGTTTGATGGCCCATCAAATCATTTTGATGTGGTGATTTCTTCAGAATGTTTTGAACACAATCCTTATTGGTTAGAAACATTTATCAACATGATAAGAATGTGCAAACACAATGGCATAGTGATATTCACCTGTGCTACCACTGGTCGTGCAGAACACGGTACATCAAGAACATCACCAACACACTCGTTGACCACCAGTGTTGGATGGGAATACTACAAAAATTTAACTGCTGAAGATTTCACAAGCAAGATTGATTTTAATCTTCATTTTAACGAATGGAATTTTAGAACGGTACATTGGGAACTGCAAGATTTATATTTTTATGGTATTAAAAAATGAGTATCCATATCAATCGGTTTGTTGATTCAGTAAAGGCACATGAAGCACGTGGCCAACGTGACTTCATGATGTCCATGAAGGATGCCAAAGACCTACATGCTGACATAACCAAGATACTGTTGGCCATGATTGACATGCAAAATACCTTGTTACAGGTACAGAAAGAACAAGTTATTACGGTGGAACTGGGCAGCAAAGACTTCTAAAACTACATATATTTCTGCTAAATAAATGTAGGAGTATAATGAATGAGTCGTCCAAAACCGTCGGTATTAATTGAGAACACCAACAAGCAGACCTACAAAACTGAGCAAGTATTAGCCAGTGAAGGTATCTGGGCAGTGTTCTTTGATGGCCGACCTATCAATCTCAAGACTTCTAACTTGCTCACACAGTATCCTGGTCCCAAGTATAAAAAGGTTTCGTTCTCAAACAGCGGACACGCAATCAATTTGGCACGTAAACTAAATGTTCAGTTTAGAACTGACAAGTTTTCTGTGGTATTACTCAAGCAAGGGGATAAGATATATCCCAATGCGAAATAAACAAGCCATTACTGAAGCACTGATCAGGCAGTATCCTGAATCTCAACGTCCCGGATTAGATTGGGCCATGCAAACTTGGTGGCGTAATTCTCGTCAAGGTGCAGGCATGCGACTTAGTCCCCATGGTTATATTGTGATGCAACGAATGAATATCGAGCATTATAATTTTGATATTCGACTGGAACAAATACGTCCCAAACTACTGGTACAGTTGGATCAAAGATTACAAGACCCATATTATCTCAATTTAGATAGAAAGAATTCCAATATCAAATTTTACGGATCCAAGGAAGCATTTCTAGCGAATCTGTATGGGGATTTAGACCGATTTCTTGAGAACTATACACAGTAAAAGTGTTGTAAAAATGCCACACAATTGTGGTTGACCGGATTTGCTAGATCGGCTATAATACGTGTATGGAAGCAACAAAAGCCACTCGTAAAAAGCGTGTTGATCGCACTCATATTGTGTATGCTCTGCATATTGGTACAGAGTTTTACATTGGTATCACTGCAAAGACTCAGCGCACAATCCCCATGAGCCTGCGTAGCCGTGTTAACAAACACATCTATCGTTCGCGCACTGAGGACAAATCTTGGTGCCTGTACGAAGCAATTCGCATGGCAGGTGCTGACAGCATCACCGCTGTGATTGTGGACATTGTGCGTGGCAAAGCTGCTGCACACAAATTGGAACGCGAGCTGATTGCTCAGTACACACCTGCACTGAACACTGATGTGCGTGTGAAGCAGAACGGTTGACCAGAAATCACCGTTCTGCTATAATACACTTATCGCAACAAGGAGTTGATCATGGCACGTAAGACAAAAGCAGAACTCACAGCTGAGAATGAAGCATTTATGGCTCAGCGCGAAGCAGAAGAAGTTGCTGCCTTCCCTGGCCTGTTGATGGCACAGTTGGAACGAGCTACGAATAGTCCTAACTCTTTTAGTCTCACAGTACGCAACTCCAAGTTCCTTCTGGTCGAGGGGCGTGACAGTTGGACATTGTCTCCAGTACACTCTATGCAGGCCCAGATAGACTTGGAAAGCCTAATGTGGGACCTGGATCAGCTGGACGAAGACCGTCGTAAGGCAGCAGAGCGTGAAGCAGCCAAGAAAGAAGCATTGGCCAAGTTGACTGATTTTGAACGCGAACTGTTGGGATTATAAGGAGAACGTTATGAAATTCTTTTGGAACAAAACAAAAGGGCTCAATGCAGACATTGAGCGCCACCGTGCAAAAGAACAAGAGTTAGAAGCAAAGATTGCCGAACTTGAAGGCAAGACAGATCCAATGAGCATTGCCTCATTGCGAGCGTACCGCAGGTTCCTGTACCAACTGCATGTGAGCAAGGCTAACGTAGTATCAAAGATTGGAAAGAAATAAAATGCCTGATCAGTGTAAAGACTGCAAATTTAAGACTAGCGTACAGGGTTATTTCCATGCATGTAACAGCCCTGAACGATTAGAAAAATACAAACGATTCTATTATATTGATTTGTTTGAACAAGACCAGTGCAAATCAAAAAAAGTTAAAGGAAATTTATGACTCGCAAGATGGCTACTATTCGTAAGATTGATGCACTCACCCCGATTGAAGGTGCAGATGCAATTGAGTGCGCTACCATTGGTGGATGGAAGGTAGTGGTAAAGAAGGGCGAGTTTGCTGTAGGCGATCGTGCAGTGTATTGCGAGATTGACTCTTGGATTCCTACTGAGATTGCTGCTTTCCTAAGCAAGGGCAAGGAGCCTCGTGAGTTCGAAGGCATCCGCGGTGAACGTCTGCGTACTGTAAAGCTGCGTGGCCAACTATCTCAAGGTTTGCTGTTGAATCTTGATGATGTTATTCCACAAACAAATTCTTTCGTTGAGGGCGAAGATGTTACTGAATTGCTGAACATTGTGAAGTGGGAAATGCCCATGAATGCTCAGTTGGCTGGTATGGCACGTGGTAACTTTCCATCTGAGATTCCCAAGACTGACCAAGAACGGGCACAAAATCTAGTTGCAGAAATCCGTGCTGCTGCCGAATCAGGCACTGAGTATGAAGTTACTGAAAAGCTGGAAGGTTCTTCAATGACTGTGTACTTGATCGATGGTGAATTCGGTGTTTGCTCACGTAACCTGGACCTAAAGGAAACTGAAGGCAACACATTATGGGCTGTGGCCCGTCGTGATGGGATTGAAGCAAAGATTCGCGGTTTGTTTGGCAACAAGAATGTTGCTGTTCAAGGCGAACTAATCGGGCCCGGCATCCAAGGCAACATCTATAAACTGCGTGACCCAGAGTTCCGTGTGTTTGATATCTACGATGTGTTTGGTGGTGCATACTTGAGCCCCATGTTCCGTCGTGCTCTTGTTGAGGAGATGGGACTGCTGCATGTTCCTGTGCTGCACACTGATTGGAATCTTGGTACAGGCTCTGTGGAAGAAATCCTAAAGTTTGCTGAAGGCAAGAGTGTGATGGGCGATATCACAGGACCCGAACGTGAAGGCATTGTGTTCAAGCAAGTGCATGGTGGCATGAGCTTCAAGGCTATCTCTAACCGGTACCTGCTGGGAGAAAAGTAATGTCATTCTACATAAAAGATCTTGACAAGTGGATATCTTATTATCAATGGTTGATATTGTTGAATGTTGTAACTGTGGCAATGTTTGCTATGGCTGTGGCCTTGATCATTGATGGGATATTCAATGGCAATTTAAATCAGAGTTTTAAACGACTGACTGATCTAATTGCACAGGCACTTCGCAAGACTGGATCGTATTCTGAACTGATTGACACAGCTGGGTTTGTGGCTGTTTTTGCCTTGAGTGTGTATTGTTTATTTCAAATTAAGTAATAATTATGTTGAAAAATCTTGTGTTATCTGTTGCAATATGTTTGGTTGCAAGCACTGCAAACGCACAGTGGAATTTTGATAATTCTGGTAGTCGTGTGTTTGATATGAAAAAAAATAGTACCAACAAAACAACAGTAGAGATACAGTATGTCAAAGCGTCCGAAATTCAAGCAGTCTGCAATGCTCAAAGTCGAAATTTTGGATTGGGTGGATTTCCCAACGGTGCATTGGCTTGTACTTGGCAATGGCCAGATCGATGCTTGATAATTTTGCCTGAAAAGGTAGATATGCGTACAGTAGGGCATGAATTCTTGCATTGTTTGCAAGGTAACTGGCATGCCGAATAATAGCAAAAGCAAGATTGAAACAACATTTTGGAGTTGAAGAATGATCGAGGATGAAGATCCACAACGAGAAAAGATATTTGAACTTGAGCAACAGATTATTTGGTTGCGTGGACAAATAACTTATCTACAACAAGAACTATCCAGCGTAGAGGATGAACGAGATGCATTACGTGATGTTTATGAAAAACGTATTGAAGATCTTGAACGGCAATTAGGCGATACTTAATTTAGGAGAGAACAATGAAACCAACGTCAGCTGATGGTACGGAAGGTGTGTTGATCCAAGTTGCTGCCGGTGTTTACAAATTCAGAGTGTATGATTCTGAACACAACTTTGTGGATTATGACTTGCATCATAGCGATTTGTGTGTTACAATAACGGATCCAGATGCATTCTTCTATCGTGAAAACGACATTGATCGACTGGATCACAGCCCTCAAACACTAGGACACGAAGAATGAATGAACGAATTCGACAACTAAAAGAACAGTCTATGGAATGGGTGCCTAACATGGCAGATCCAGATACAAAGATTCGTCTGCTCAATGCAGAAAAGTTCGCCGAGTTGATTGTGAAGGAATGTTTGGATAAGATTGGGAATGAAGCGGCTCAATATGCCGAACCAGTATGGGCGGTTGAGTTGGTTAACGATATTAAAGAACATTTCAGAGTTGAAGAATGAAATACATTACCAATCGTTATGAATCAGTTAAACTGCCTTGGGAGCCAGGCCTGATTGAATGGCTGCAAGAACGCTATCCAAAAAGTCAATATCGAATTGTAGAGAAGTAATGTCAAAAGTTTACGTATTAGTAGGAGTTCCGGGCGCAGGCAAAAGCACCTGGATACGGGACCAAGACTGGGCCCTGGGGCTGACTATAGTCAGTACAGATGCGTTTGTGGAAGACTATGCCAGAGCACAAGGCAAAACCTACAATCAAGTGTTCAAGGAGTACATGCCCACGGCTGTGGACTTGATGACTGAACAAGTTGTATTTGCACGTGAGCACAATCATAGTATAATTTGGGATCAGACCTCAACCACAGTCAAAAGTCGTCTGAAGAAGTTCCGCATGTTGCCTGACTATGAACATATTGCTGTGGTGTTTCGCACCCCCGAGGCTGAAGAACTGGCTCGGCGGTTGGCCAGCCGTGTTGGAAAGAGCATTCCGATCATGTTATGCGTAGCATGATCGACGGTTGGGAAGAACCTACCGAAGAAGAAGGATATGCAGAGATTTGGAATGCTAGTTGAACCCATGTGAATTTCAAAACAAAAGGAATAATATGAGCAAAATAAAACAACTGATTGAAGAGATTAGATCTCTACTTGAAGAAGGTTACCGACCAGTGACCATTTCTGGTATGTTGGATGTGTCAGTGGACATGGTGTATCAAGTGGCCGAGTTAACAGAAGTTGACAGCTATTCGGAATAGCAAGTGATTGATAAGTAATATTATGAAAGTTGACAGCATCCACACACACAATAACGAAGTTTACAGGCTTCAAGAGATTCGCCGTGTGGATCGCCGTCACCTTGAACGTTTGCAGGATGAGGTACGAATCAAACATCAACATGAAATTGACGAAGCCAAACATGTAGAAATGAACAGGCGCATGAATCGCAATGGCCAGAACGTAGATCGTTTGGCGTAACAAATAACCAGGGACCTTAGCTCATGTTGGTTAGAGCAGCAGACTCATAATCTGTTGGTGCTGTGTTCGACTCACAGAGGTCCCACCATTTATCACAAGGATACATTATGAAAGTACAGTTTGCACCAGGAGCGTTTGATGACTTTGATGGCTCTCAAGAAGAACTAGATGCCTTGATAACAGAACTTGAAGAAATGTTTGGATCCATGACTCCCGAAGAACTTGCTGCACAAAGCACGGAAGTTGATTTTGCGGATCTGCCGGATCGAGTCAAAGCCGATCTCCAGGATGAATCCCGCACTTTGCAATGAGACAAGATCCTGCCAATGATCTCGACAAGGACATTGTCACATCTGGATGGATGGCAAAGAAAGTGATTGACAGCGATACATACGCCCAGAATCTCTATGCGGCCATGTGTAATAATGTGTTTCAAAAAAACGATGTTTGGCCTAGAGTTGCAGATTTAAAATGGACACGTAGTTGGCGATCAGCTGGCGGGATCATTGCTGATATACGCAAGCAAGGCGACTACATGGACTGGTATTGTTCGGGCATGGGCGGCGGACTAGGCAATGGTGATGAGACTGGCACCAAAGGCTACGTAGGGGAAAGTACCGTTACTGATGAAATACGTCAAGACCTATTTGCTATAGGGTGGTTGGTAGAACCTTGGCCAGACACAGATTAAAAATACAGGGCAAAATAGTGTGTAAATAACAACATGCTGGATGCCCATAAACCCCTGATTGCCTTGTTCTCTCATCATCCTGAATGCAGCAATCAAAGCTGTGATGGGGTAGAAAAGAGTCTAGGCAGTCACTATCGCGTACAGAGATTCAACGAAAAAACTCTAAATTCAGACTTGTTGGCACAGGCAGCAATGGTTGTGTTTCCAGGGGGGATTGGCGAAGCTGATCGCTACTATGATTTCTTCCTGCGTAAACAAGCCAACATGATAGCTGATTTTGTGGAATCCGGCGGCAGATACTTGGGCATTTGCATGGGAGCATACTGGGCCGGGCATTGGTTTTTTGATATTTTGCAGGACGTAAAGTGCGAACAATACATCAAACGTCCGGGTGCTGAGGTACGTAGAAGTTACGGAACTGTTACCGCAATTGATTGGCAAGGCCAACCGCATAACATGTTCTTCTGGGACGGGTGTGCCCTGATTGGTGATGAGACCAAATTTACCACTGTGGGTCGATATGCAAATGGTGACCCAATGGCTATCATTCAAAACAGAGTTGGGGTGATTGGTTGTCATTTAGAAAGTACCCGATTATGGTATCAAAAACCCTGGCAATATCTAGCACCACATTGGCATCAAGGACTGCATCATCAACTGTTGTTGCAATTTACCCACACCCTTATGTCAACATAGCTTGACTTGAATAGTGCTATGCTATATAATAGGGTTATGTTTAAAATCTACTATACAGATCCTGTGACCAATTGGTCACACGCACATGATGCCGTTACCCTAAACGAAGCATTGAAGTATACCGAGGCCTTTCGCAAGCTGGGCATGATCTTTGTTACCATGGTATCAGAAGATCCCAACCACGTGGGCAAACCTGGTGTGGATGCTGTGGTGGATGGTAAGACTCCTGATGGGGTAGCGTACACCTGGAATAAGGCCAGCCGCATTGGCCAAACAAAACAGAAATAATATGAAGACTTGGGTAACATCTGACTTGCACTTTGGGCACAAAAACATCATGAAGTTCTGCCCTGTAACACGGGCACGATTTCGTGACGATGTTGCATACATGAACGAACAAATGGTAATTGAATGGAATGCCATGATTGCTCCTGAAGATACTGTGTACATCCTAGGCGATGTAGCGTTCTTGCCAGCGGCCAAAGCAGCAGAATACATGATGCGTTGCAACGGCAACAAAATCCTGATTGAAGGCAATCACGACCGCAAGACCTTGCAGGATCCTGAATTCCGTGCATGTTTTTGCGAAGTCCACAAGTATCTGGATGTGCAGTTCAACGAAATCAAAGTTGTGATGTTTCACTATCCTATTGCAGAATGGGACCAAATGCATTGCGGTTCAGTACACTTGCATGGTCATCTTCACGGTGGCACAAGTGGAATGGAGCGATATCGTGCTGTGGATGTTGGCATGGATTCCACTGGTGCAATTGCTATCTCCATGGACGAAGCAATTCGACTTGGCTTGAAGGGTGCAATCAAAGAGCATCACTGACATGAACACTGATATTATTGGCCGTGAAATTCAAGTAGATAATTTGACCGTATCAGCCTTGTCTTTTTATCAGACACAATATGCCAATATAAAAACAGTGCGAGATTATTTTTCTTGGATGGACAACTATGAAAATCTCATAGACATTCTAGGACCCGATGTATATAAAATTTCTAAGTTAGCAACCAGTATCACTATTAGAGAATACAAAATAGAGCATATTGCCACAGTCACATCCCCAACTCTAATAGATCTAGCTAATAAAATCTCCAAAGACAACAAGCATATTACTGCTTCAAATAGTTCTTTTGATACCAATTATCTAGGTGGTGAGCATGCTATGCAAAAAGCCGCAGGATTCAATTCGGTAACACACAGTATAATCAATCCTGTAGCGTATCCTGAATTATTAACCATAGCACAAGCATTTGATCTAGAGCATTGTGCCGTAGCAATACAATATCAACCAACTGCTTGTATTTTTCCAGCACATGTGGATACTATGTTGACCATGTGGCGGAACATAGCTGCTAGCAATCCTACAGTATTAGATTTGCCATTTGATGTGTCCACAAAGTCAATCAGAGGCATGACATCTATTAGATTGTTGATGGCACTGACTGATTATGTACCCGGGCATGTGTTGGGAGTAGATGATCAATATTGGACCAATTGGAAAATTGGGGATGCAGTGGTATTTGATAATTGTAATCGAATGCACTACACAGCAAATACTGCCTGGGTTCCTAGGGTGTTTTTAAGAATCAGTGGCATGATTAATAACTCATCAGACCATTGGATCATCAATAACATCAACCAACACTTGGTCAAGCAGATACAATTATAAATTGTCATGGAATTTTTTATAATATTTCTTGCAATCCCAATAGGACTCTTGGTAGGAATGTTGCCAGCAATAGGAGACAGCGTGATGATGATCATGCTATATCCATTTGTGGCACATTTAGAATTCAACACTTTGATTGCATTTTATGCTACCATGATCACTTGCGGGCAGTTTAGCTCAAGTGTAGTTGGGCTGTGGCTTGGCCTTGCTGGTGATGTCACGGCCATTCCAGTTCTTAAAGAACGACAAGAAATCATCAACTCCGACTTGTTATGGACTGCATTGTATAGGACTGGACAGGCTAGTGCTGTTGCCACGTTAGCATCTGTAGCAATGCTGAGCTTGTTAATTCAGTTTGGTACTGAATTTCGATATTTTCTTCGCACAGATGTATTCTTTGTCATTATAGTCGTGGTAGCAGTTTCTGCGCTGGCTTGGTCTGGAAATAAATTCAAAACAAATTTACTATTGTGTGTGATTGGGCTAGTAGGTAGCTTGATTGGATACAACCAGTTTTTAGGTAAATCTATCCTGACCATGGGGGTAGAATTTTTGGTCAATGGCTTGCCTTTCCTTCCTATACTGTTAGGCATGTATGCCATCCCTATGTTGTTTGCTGCCATGGCAGATATGTCCAATGCAAGTCCAGTAGATCACAACAAAATTGATACCAGTCAACCTGTACAATTGGTACCAGCCGCAGTGATGGCCCGAGGTACTATTATTGGATTTTTAACAGGACTGTTGCCGTTGATTGGAGTAACAGTAAGTGCTGCTACTGCACATTTTGTTGAATCCAAGATCAAATCTAGCACTGCATTGACAAGAATAAGTTCAGCGGAAGCAGCCGACAATGCGGCTGTGATATCTGTGCTGTTTCCATTATTGGTATTTGGTGTGGCAATACAACCAAGTGAGGCCATAGTGGTCAATTTGCTGACCGATCGCGGTTGGTCGATTAACCAACTCAATGCGGATACTTATTTGAAAATGGCCGTGGGTATATCAGTTGGAGTAGTGGCATGTCTTGCATTTTGTGTGCATTATATTGTTCAAATGATCAACTGGTTTGCCAGATATTACCAATATGTATTTTATTTTATTTTTGCATTGATAGCATGTGATGTTTGGTATTTGGGCATGGACTCAGACCGCTCAGTCTTTTACATGATTGTTTTTGCAATTTCCACTGTGGTGGGATATTTTTTGTACAAGAAAAAAATTGATCCAGTTCCAATGATTTTTGTATGGATGCTGGGTCCGTATTTTTGGCCAACTGCATATAGACTTTTACAGCTATATGTTTTATAATTAACTAGAAAGGATACTCTATGATTAAACAACTATTAACTCTCGTAACTGCAATGGTTATCGCTGCCGGTGCGTCCGCAGCTGACAAAACATTTACATTTTTAATCCCCTGGGGTGGCGGTTCAAATGATCAAAATATTGCCGAACTACTAACCCCCGGCCTTAAACAACTGGGATGGGATACATCGATTGTGTTGTACAATGGCAATTGTGCAGCTATGGCACAGGATCTTAAAAATACCAAAAAACCAACAATAGCAGTGTGGTCTAATAGAGACCATTTGTTGCCTCTTGATCATGAATGCTATCTTGTGCCGCCTACTGCACAAAATATGATATCAATTTGGTATTATGCACCCGATTATCTTTGTGCTGTTGGTAAGACTGCACCTGATGCTATTTTTACCACGCCCGGTACATATCGTATTAGTGTACAGTCATTCCCAAGCACTTTGAATTGGGTCACTGATGCTATCAAAGCTGCCAGCCCTGGCACAGTCAAAACTGTAATCTACAGCGGTAGTGGGGCACAGATTCGTGCTGCTGCTGCACAAGAAACTGAGTATGTGTTAGGAACGTCGGGCAAGGTCATTGAACGCAATGGTCAAGCTGTATGTACTCACAATACTGGTCCAACCGAGTTACTGAGCACACGCCCATTGGGAGAGATCAATCAAAGTGTAATGAATTATTACATGATGGTTTATGCTTCTTCCAAAAATATTCCTGCCAATCTTCAAACTGAACTACGGTCTGATATGGCTCGTTTGTTGCAAACTCAACCGCTTCAAGATTATTTCAAGACCAGACAGTTTTTTACAAAAATGTCTACAGCATCAACCGACGAACAAGTTAACTTTTTGTTGAAATCAATCAAAAAATAATGCACTACGTCAATGATACAAAAATTGTATATTCCCAATGGGATATAGACTATACTACTGATTATAAATTTGTATTGGGCAACGGGTTTGACAATTACAAATTCTCAATCAATCCAGCTATTAGTTTTGAACACGCAATTAGAGATCATTTGATTCAACTTAGAGATCAACATTCGTATCTGCGTTTTTGGTTTTCGGGCGGGCCAGACTCGCGTATAGTTCTTGATACTGCCTACAAATACAACATTGTGTTTGACGAAATTGTGATGATTCGATATACTCCAACTGATCCACTGGTTGTGTTTTGTAATTTGGCCGAAGTTGATCGATGTGCTATTCCAATTGCACAAAACTACAAAGAAAAATTTGCATCAACTAAGTTAACAGTAATCAATTGCAACAACAATTATTTTAATTGGTTTTACTCTGACTCTGAGTGGCACAAGAAGTTCATGCATTTTTGCTATGTAGAGCCGGGCATGATGAAAGGCATTTATGAATACAATCAATGTTATCCCATATTGGATGATGTAAATCAGTTTGATTTGTTTGGATTTCAACAGCCTAACATATGGTTTGATGATGATCAACAATGTTGGAAATTTTTATACATTGATAGAGCATTTAATCAAATCATGGATACTCCAGAATCGATTTGTACTGGTTCAGGATCCGCTGTTCTAAATGCATATCTGTCAGAACTCGTACCAAAGTTTGAGTCACTAGGATACTTTCCAAAAAAATTCAAAGAGACTATTACTGGTAGAGAACAAAAAAATATGTTGTCTTTGTTTCAAACTTTGACATATCCTGCCGGAGCAATTCTTATGCCCAAGAAAACCCACCAGCCACAAAAAACATATCCTACTGCTGATAAATTTTGGTATGCAACCGGTGATTTTTCCGACGAACTACACACATTAATATTTTATGGACTAAATCAACGTCCAAGTTCTTTTGAAAACTGGGCGTTTAAATCCAACTGGGATGAAATTTTAATCAATCTCCGCAGAGGTGGAATTTTATCTCAAGAGTTTATATTTCAAACTTAATTGTAATGCAACCCGGTTGACCGGAATTGCCCGTTCTGCTATAATAAACACATAAACAGACACTGGAGTATATGATGACAATGGTAGAAAGAGCCCGAGTATTTGCCACCGCTGCCCACGCTGCGGTTGGACAAGTGCGCAAGTACACCTTTGAGCCGTACATTGTGCATCCTACAGAAGTTGCAGGTATTGTTGCAACTGTGCCTCACACCGACGTGATGGTGGCTGCTGCATACTTGCACGACACAGTGGAAGACACTGGTTTGACCATAGAAGATATCACCCGTGAATTTGGACATGAAGTTGCGTCTTTGGTCAGCTGGTTGACTGATGTCAGCTGCCCCGAAGATGGCAACAGAGCTGTTCGCAAGGCCCGGGACCGTGAGCATATTGCAATGGCCCCTGCTGCTGCACAAACTGTGAAGTTGGCTGACTTGATCGCTAACAGCCGCAGCATCATGGCACATGACCCTGCTTTCGCCAAGATCTATTTGGAAGAAAAGCGCATGTTGTTGGAAGTATTGACCCGCGGTGACGCCGCATTGATGGCTCGTGCCCGCAGCATTGTAGGAGCGTGAAATGAACAAAGAACTATTGAAGGAGTTTGTGCTAGCCAACCCAAAGTTGGTTAGTATGAAGCCTGCCGGCGATGGTATCTACGTTCTCAAGTATCGTAAGGCTGTGTTCTACGACAACTTGTGGAATGATTTTTTGGAAGAATGTCGCGGTACCATCGTGGATGAGGACTTCAATGTGGTGTCACGGCCATTCACAAAGATCTACAACTACGGTGTAGAAGCCAAGTCTCCTGTGCTGAGTGAAGATACTGTGGTAGAATGCTTTCGTAAGGTCAATGGATTTATGGTTGCAGTGACATGGCACAACGGCGGGTTGCTGGTGAGTACAACTGGATCCACATCCGGTGACTTTGTAGACATGGCCAACTCCTTCATTGACCGGCGTCGCGGCACCTTTGAACGGTATGTGAGTGGCTTCCCTGACTTGACTTTTATGTTTGAGTGTGTGCATGCAAATGATCCACACATCATTGTAGAAAAGCCAGGACTGTACTTGCTGGGCTATCGTAAAAAGACTTGGGAAAGCCGTAGCGAAAACGATGGACTCAGCCTGTATCACCAATATGCATTGTCAGACCACGTGGTAGAATGGAAGCGTTGTACTCTGGGCGAACTAATGCGAGAAGTGAAAACTGTTCGGCATGAAGGTTTTGTATTTTATACAGATGACTATCGAGTGAGTGCCAAGATCAAAAGCCCATACTATCTAACTGCAAAGTGGGTGGCACGTAACCCTCGTACTGACAAGTTGATGACACAAGAATTCCGGGAACAAATTGACGAGGAATATTACGGACTCTTATCACATATTCGTGCTAACATAGAGCTGTATACCCTTATGGATGAACAAGCACGCCTGGCATGGGTGCGAGACTATTTGGAGATGGTATGAACGAAGAATTTGACCGCTTTGAGGAACTGATGGCCAAGGACGAAAGTCATTTGCCTGTGAGTGAACAAAGTCTAGTGTTCCGTTTGCGCAAGCGAGCAGAGATCCGTCGACAGATCACTTCACGTAAAAGTGTACAGGAAGGTGCCCCTGACCGTATTGCAGACCTATTGGAAGAAGCTGCTGATGCGTTGGAATCTGCACAGTCACAATAAAAATATCTTTAACTTTTTTGCCAAAATACTGTAAAAAAATCAATCTTAGAGGTTGACAAGGTATAAATAAACATATACAATACATGCTATGACACACTCGATACATCATTTAACACTCAAATCACTGACACCAAGTCAGGGCACCTGCCCCGCCTTGTGGTTTGCGATTGAGATGAATTATGATCGCGGGGCCTGGGTCCAAGGAGACCGAGTATAACAAAATAGCATACTCAACATCCAAGGACCCGGAAATTAACAACTTCCGGGTTTCTTCTTTTAAAGAGAGCCAAATATGAAGTTATGCAAAGATTGCGGAATAGAATTTAATAAAACAGGAAAAAATCACATACGATGTTCCACCTGTAAAGTAGTAGAAGAAAAGAAAAAGCAAAAAATATATGGAAGAAAACTTGATTATCGTAAAAAATACGGAATCACATTAGAAGAATATAACAAAATGTTTGCCCATCAAAATGGGTGTTGTTTGATATGTGATCAACATCAGACTGTTCTTAATAAAGGATTGTCAGTTGATCATTGTCATACAACTGGTAAAGTAAGAGGCTTATTGTGCAATAATTGCAATTTGATGTTAGGATTTGCGAAAGACAAGATAGATACATTGTCTAACGCAATTCGATACTTAAAAACCAATTCTTGGCAATAATAGTATAGTGTGAAGAACAGGTAACGAGGACCTGGCCCTGCACTTTAAACATGGGGCGAACGGGCGGTGACGAGGATGGCTTATCTTCTTGTAGATAAAAAAATTTGTCATATTAAAATACATTCATTGTCTTTCATGGTAGAACATGTTTAACTTTGGGTTTTGCCACCCGAGGGGATAGTAAGTGTGTTTTAATATACGCATTCAAAATAGTGCGTAAATAATCAATGTCCGTATTCTTAGACTCAGTGATAGAGTTCTACATCACCAATCAATGCAACCTGGCCTGCACCAACTGCAATAGGTTCAATGATCACGATTTCCGTGGTCACTACTCATGGGAAGATTCTGCACCTGCTGTTGAAGCCTGGAGTCAACGTATTAATGCATCAATGATAGTGATCATTGGTGGTGAACCCAGCTTGCATCCCGGTTTAGAAACTTGGGTCGTGAATCTTCGCAGATTGTGGCCAGAAACCACTATCATGATTCAGAGTAATGGCACTAATGCAAAAATAGCAAAAGATCTCGACTCTTACAGCAAATACCATGTGGGGTGGGGTATAAGTGTACATCGACCTGAGATGCGACCTGCATTAGAACGACAATGGGGCAACCTTATTGACAATACAGAATTTACTCCGGCTGCAATCATCCCGCAAGGTGATGCATTTGTTGTTCATCAGAGCAATCCGATAACTGCATTCAAAGCCTGCACCATGAGGCATAGTCACACTGTATTCAAAGGAAAACTGTACAAGTGTCCTGTGATGGCTGTGTTGCCAGAGTTTTGTACACAGCAATCAGTAATCATGGATGCAAGGCAAGAACAGTTGTTGGCTCAGTATCAACCATTGAGTGTGGACTGCACTGAGCAACAGTTGACAGACTTTGTAGACTCAAGAAATCAACCCATTGATCAATGTGAATTTTGCCCTGGTGAATTTGATTTCCAGCCAGTGGTATTTCACAAAAGAAAAAAATAACACCCTTGTGGACAAATTGGCAAAGTCGCTTCTCTCAAAAGGAAGAGTTCTCTCGGTTCGAGTCCGAGCAAGGGTACCAAAATTTATAGGCGTGTGGTGTAATGGTAACACAACAGACTTTGACTCTGTCGTTCTAGGTTCGAGCCCTGGCACGTCTGCCATGTAACAAAGTCCCTTTGTATTGAAAGGGCATTAAGAAACAAGTTGACCAGTATCGCACATGGTGTTATACTAGAGACTAGTTAGAAAGCAGCAAGATTTGTAAAGTCCTTCCAAGTTGTAGGACTTTGCAAAACAAGTTGACCAGTATTGCACTTGGTGTTATACTAGAGACTAGTTAGAAAACAGCACAGTGCATCGACACTGTGTAGCAAGTTCGTTAAAAATTCAATTTCGTATAGTGTACCCAGATTAAGTTCTGGGCACTATATGTAAACACATTAGGTTACCTACACCGTTAGGTAGTTTAAGAAAGGAGCAACAGGGGCACCTGACGCAATCTTAGACTACATGAAATAGGGTCAATAGCTTAGGCT
>Ga0114968_10000781_pt1 | contig 23990 bp, 15 predicted proteins | sample M_130807_EF_Meta_FD_87020 | JGI IMG/M metagenome (GOLD analysis project Ga0114968, IMG submission 87020) | Freshwater microbial communities from Lake Montjoie, Canada to study carbon cycling - M_130807_EF_MetaG | ecosystem: Environmental > Aquatic > Freshwater > Lake | place: Lake Montjoie... | reverse complement strand
TTTTTTTTTTTGTTTTTTTTTTTTTTTTTTTTTTTATTTTTTTGTTTATTTTTTTTATTTTTTTTTTTTTTTTTTTTTATAGTGGTGGGGTCTTGTGTAGTATTTTCTTTATACGATTTACCTCGTTTTGATAATTTTTCTTTAAAACCTGGATTATTATCAGTGTTAAAATCATTATGGGTATTTTCCATTTTTGGAGAAAATACATTTAATTCGGAAGTAGATTCAGTTAAATCGTAGTTTGTATTTGTATTAATTGTTTGAACTATATAATTTAATTCGTTTGTTTCTTCTATATACTCTTTCATAATATCTTTTTCTGTTTGTTTCTTTGATTTACGGTTTCGTTTTTTTAGTGGTAATTCGTATATTATGTTTGTTTCAGGTAAAATTAAGCTTTCCTCAATTTCCTTTTTTACTTCTTCTTTTTGGTTGGTAGATATATTAAATGAATCCATCCAATATATATTACTATAATATTATAGTAATCATCTACTTTACGATTACACCAAATAAAAAGAATTTATATCCTTGTTATTTTAGTATCGATAGTTTTATTAACCCTTTAACATTTTTATAATATATAATAATTAAATTGTTAAAGGGTTAATTACTTTATAAAAATAGGTAAATATTTAAAAGTTTATAATTCTGTTAAAAATAAAATATTTAATTTATATATATGTCGACATATAAATTAAACGGTGGTAGTGGCAGTAGTCGTAGTTGTGGCCGTGGCCGTGGCCGTAGTCGTGGTCGTGGCAGTGGCCGTGGTCGTACTCTTAAAAAAATAAAAAAAGGTGGTATATTTGAATTTAGTAGTAGTAAAGAAAAGTATATTGCCAAAGATGGAGATAAAGATATTTTTACATGTCCAAATGTAAATATTAAATGTGAAATACTCGATAAAGAAATAACAGAATTACCTAGATATAATTCCGTATGGAAAGCATGTATTAATCGTAATCAGGGATTTGGAAATCAACATATAATATATCTTACACAAAGTAATATTTTAATTAAAAACGTGGAAACTATACAAATACCTACGTTTAATGTTTCTATTGGTGGTAAAATACAATCCTACCCAATTAAAATTGAAAATAAGTATGTTAATAGTTTTATAAAAATATGTGGTAGATGGTATGCTATGATGCGTTTATTTGGTCATACATTGTTTACAAAATACATTGTAAGAAATGAAGCAAGTAAAACATTTTATATATTAGATGACAAAATTAAATTTAACGAAAAAAATGGACTAATTACTGTAAATTCATCTTATATTAATGTTGAAGAAAAAAAAAAGGTATTACAAGCATTAATGCCTACCGAAACAATTATATTAAAAAAAGAAATATACGAAAATATAAATAAAAAAAATGGACCATTAGTTAATACAGAAACTGGTAAACGAGAAGCATTTTGGATTTTAAATGAGTTTCGGCTTCAAAAAATGATTGGAAATGACGTTAAGTATCAAATAGCTGAGGAAGGAGCGGAATTTATTTTATAAATTAACCCTTTACCGGTTATATCGATAAATTTGTCGGTAAATAATTTACGGGTTTTATAGTATTGTATATACATTTATCTTATATATAAATGATTTTTAAATTTTAAAGAACATTTAATATATTTTGCGTATAAGGATTACCTTTCAATTGTTGTAATACATCTCCGTTGTTTCTTTCAAGCTGTACGCCATCAAAGAGCGGTGCCTGTGTTCCCTGAAGGCGTCCAAATGTTGCCGTCGACGGAACTTGGGAATTAATAAGTCCATTTACTTCACGATTATTTTGTAAAATACTGTCTCTTACAACATCTTTTGAAAGATTTATATTTCCATTCATTAATGACATATTACCCGGAACAAGTCTTCCGTCAATAGTGGATGCTTTTATATCGTTATTTTTTTGACGATATTCGGCATCATACGTTCTTGGAGCACGTCCACGTTCCCCAGCACTTCCACCACCCGCATAGTAAAAATCAGTGGTTGTGTCTCTTTCATTATGAACCGCCTGATGAGGAGTAACCTTGTATGCCCCTCCTTGTTGATTATTATTTACATTTAAATGATATTTGGAATGTTCGGTGGTTTGCCTCATTGTTGCCGGTAATGTGTCGGCTGAATTAAATACATATGAATTTTCCACAGTTGATTTTGCGTTTTGATAGGGTCGTAATGTTCCAATAACATTTTCTTTTCTCGAAGGACGTAATATATCAAGAAGTGGCGCAATTGAAGCACCAATCGCACTTCCCACTATTCCATAATAATCGTCATTATTACTATATGTTCGATTATTTGGATATGATTTAAAAGATTTATTACTATAATCATATTCATTCGCTGTTCCTGTATTTGAAGCATAAGCTGGAGTAAATTGAACTGCCCCTAGTTCTTGATTATGAGATTCCATAAATTCTCCTTTAATGTATTGTAAACTTTGATTACCCGCTACACCGGTATATTCTTTTCCCGTATTTTGCCGGGATGTTTCATGGTCATTTTCAATTGGACGTAACGTAAACCCGGATTTATTTCCAGTGGTAGTAAAATACCTTTCAGGACCCATTTCGTATGCCGTTTCTACATGATTTTTTTCCTGAATACCTATATCACCTCTTTGAGTAATGGCACTATAAGCTGGTCCTTCATATCCTAAAGCACTTAAACCGGATGCTTTTCTATGATTATCAACGCGTAACTCATCAACCGTTTTATCACGCCACATATCTCTTGCTAACATACCACTATTGTAACCAGCAACACCTTCCGTACCATAACCCAACCCCAATCCAGGACCAACCTTTACATCTTCAAATGGTTTTACTCCGGTCATTTTTATAGATGAATTTATACGTGATTGTATAAAATCACTTTGGTTTGGTGTTCCAAAAGCGTATTGAAGGTTTGTTCCGAGTTCAAACATTGGTGCTATTTCTTTCTTTGAAATGTGTTGTGACCCCCCTCCTTGATAATTATCTAAAGTTGACTCTGTGGAACTAATATTTCCACCTGTGTGCGATTTACTTCCAAAAAACGGTTGCATGTTATTATGCCTGTAATAATCAATATCTACCGGCTGTCCACTTAAAGATACGTATTTTGTTTCATCGGAATTATTAGTATTTTGGTAATTTAACAATTGATTAAAATATTTGTCCGTATATGCGCCTTTTTTTCCAGAATCAAATTTATTATTTCTTGAAAGTTCGCTAGTTAAGTCTAATTCCACGTTTGTAACCGTTTCATCCGGATAATTTTTATTTTGTATATTGGTGTTTGGAAGGTCGTTTTCAAAACCTTCATTATTTCCTAATTCCTTATTTTTCTTTGATTGATTCGATATAATATATAAGTATCCTAGTCCAACAATAGCAGGAGCAAAAATTTCCATTTATATATAATAAAAAACATAAAGATTATCTTATATTATTTTATTAAATGAATAATTATAGTAACAATTCAAATTTTATGGAAAATGTTTCTAATGAAACAGTCAATATAGAAAATATGCCTATAATTACAACACCCACCGAAGTAACGCCGTATATATCTCCTTCCCATAATACTCACCTAAATTATTTAAAAGAAAAACATTTTTATGATGATATTTCATGTATTTTATTATCCCCTCCAACCCCTCCAACGCCTCAAAATATAAATAAATCTTTAACTGAGCCATCTCAACGAATTATACGTATATTAATAGTAGGTTATTACCATCATAATGATATTGGTAATGATCAATATATTGACGTTTTTAAGTATATTTTACAATCAACACCTAATATTAAATATAAATTAAAATTCGTTAATTGTAATAATTTGGTGGAAATTATTATTAAAGAAACAGATATAGTAATTATTGGCGGGGGTAATGTTTTAAATGACCCTTTTTTAAATATTATAAATACCGTTTTTAAAGATAAGGCAAATTTAATAATTGCTGTTTCGGTTGGAACACCTGATAGAAATCTTTTAGTAAATACAAACAAAATGGATATTATTAAACATTTATTTGTTCGATCGAAACAGGAACATGATATTTTAAATGAATTTTTTCCATCAAACAAAATAACATATTTACCGGATTTATCGTATTTTATGAAAAATATTGCCGTTTTAAATGAAAAACTTCCCAATTTACAAAGATTTTCTTTTGGAAGTCGATATGTAATTCCGATTGAACCGTTTATTTCATTCTCGTTTAATGATCTTCGTTCAGTTTTAAATTCTTTTAAAAAAATACAAAAGCGAAAAATAATAGGAATATGTTTAAATAAACAGGTTTTTTCAAAAGAAAAATTAGATAATTATCATTTAATTATAAAAGAATTTGCTTTGTTTATTAGTCTGCTTTTAAACAAGGAATATATTATTTGTTTTTTACCTTTTAATATTTATAATCATTCGATTGAAGACACCATTTACGACACCCAATATAATGATATATTACTTCATAATGATGTTTATAATGAAGTAACCTATATTTCTTCAAATGAGTTATGTAAAAATATAATAAATATTCAACACCGGCTTTATTCGAAAGAAACATTTGAAATATTTAATTTTTTTGATTTCACTATTACAAATGGGTTTTATTCAACATTATTTTCTATTTATAATAATATTCCTTTTTTACCAATTTTTACAAATATAGAAAAAGAAATACGTTATTTATTATTAGATATTAATTATCCGTCGTTTTTAAAATATGAATTAGAAATACTCAACAAAAACTTTACAAACAATAATAATACATCAAATATTCAAATAAATGTTAACAATAAAATACTCCATAAAAAAATGGTATATTTATTAGAAAATAAAAGTGCGGTACACGAATTAAAAAAATATTTAGAAAATGTATGTCAACAAATTCAAACCCAATTGGCGGTGTCAATCCCCCTATTATTAGAAATGATAACAAATAATAATAATTTAAATACTTATTCTTATAATACATCCCCCCTTACCCTTTCCAAAAAAAATATTCAGTATAATGTTTCATCTCAATTTATTAAAAAAGAAAATGCGTTAAAAGAAATGGTTAATTTTGCGAAATTAAAGTTAAAATTAAATAACTACTGTAAAGAGGAGGATTTTAGAAGGGTTACTGATCCAGAAAAACAGAAAATAATTGTTTCTATAGTAAGTTTTTATTTAACGGGTGGGGACATTCATTCTATTTTTTGTGATGAATTAAACAAAGAAATGTTTTTTTCGAATAATGGAGGTTTTGAATACAATTATATAGTTAAATGGGGTGAAATTATTAAAGAAAATTTGATTAGAGAAGGACGTTTACCAAAGTTATTAACCCATCAATACACACCCGATTTACCCATTTATCAATTTATTTTCAAAATAAATGGATTGGAAAATGTAAACGAACAATTACCCACCCATTCACATATATCAACACCAACCGCAAAAAAAATAAAAAAATTATATTTACCTCAACCTAATCAATGGGAAAATATACCACAATTTAATATTCATTATTTTAATCAAAAAAATAAAAGCGAAGAATACTTTTATGGTTGGAATTATTTATATAATGAGTTACAAAAATACCATACAAATAATACGGACGCACCTTTATTAGATATGTATATTGAACGAACATTTATATGGGAAAAAGAAGTTTTAACAGCGGTCGGTATTATACCCTATCGTAAAAAGTGGCGCGGATTTATTCGCCACTCATTAAATACAAAAATTAACAAATATATTAGCCTTTTACAAATACCGGAGTTTGTTGAATCATTGTCTTCATGTGAATGTATTTATGTTTTTTCAAAGAACTTGGAATTACAATTAAAATTTGAATTGTCAAAATTAGGATGGGAAAGTTTGTCGGTTATTTCTTTGATACAACCCACAGAAACAGAATGTATTCTTCCTTTTCGTTATTCCACGTTTTTAAAAAATAATAAAAAACAAATTTTACATATTGGGGGGCAATTAATAAATACATTTATTTTTTATCAATTACAAATTCCGCAGTTGATTAATGTTGTTTCCAATAAAGTTTTAGATAAATGGATTGAAAAATCGGGTTTAAAACAAAAATCGCAAGTATCTTTAATAAAAACTATTTTGGTAAATGATATAAATGATGTAAAAGAACCCATATTAAACGATTTAAAAAACGTTAACACAAATTTATACAATAATTGGAACAAACAAATTTATAATTTCTTTGAAAATTTAATTGACGGTGTTGAAAAATACAAAAATTTAGAAAATGAAGAATATAATGAGCTACTTTCCAAAAATATTGTATTTTTACATTTAGAAGATGTTTCCACAATTAATACTATAATTGATTGTTGTATTCGTAATTGTCCGTTTTTTGTAAATCGACATCCAGCTGTGGTTGAATTGGTGGGAGATAAATATCCTTTATTTTATAATATAGATTCCACAAAAACCGACGCAAACAATTTATTTGAAATTAATAAACAAGTTGAGGGTGCGTTTAAAAACTCGGCGATTATTTATAAAACGTATAAATATTTGTCTTCTTTGGATAAAACTCGTTTTCATATTGGTACATTTATAGAAAGTATTAAATAGTAATTTTTATAATTTATTTTATGTACTACACAATTTATTAGAATTTGTCGATTTATATCGTCGGTAATTGGATTTCGTGTTTTGTAACGTTGATATGTAGTTTCATTTTTTATTACAATATAAAAAAATGAAATTTTTTAAAAAATCAAAAATGACAAAGACTTACCGTACTAATTTGCCCATTAACTAATATTGGTAATTACTCTAATTATTATATTTTATTACCAATATATGTTATTTTATAAAATTTAAAAAGGTAAAGACTACAAATATTGTATATATAATAATGAAAAATTGATTAATATATTAATTTATTTTTATTTCAACTAATAATAACCAACTTATAATAATTTTACAATAATCATGAACAAACCTATTATGAAAGAAAGAAAAAATATATTTGTAAATTGGATTATTTTATCCGAAAATCCAAACGCAATAAATATATTAGAAGATAAAATAGAAAAAATTCATTGGTGGTGGTTATCTACAAACCCAGCCGCAATACATATATTAGAACGCAATTTTGATAAAATAGATTGGTGTTGGTTATCAGGAAACCCAGCCGCAATACCCATATTAGAACGAAATTTAGATAAAGTATATTGGGATAGGTTATCTGGAAACCCGAACGCAATACCCATATTAGAACGAAATTTAAATAAAATTAATTGGCGATGGTTATCTAAAAATCCAAACGCAATACATTTATTAGAAAATAATATGTATAAAATCGATTGGTTTTCGTTATCCAGAAATCCTGGCGCGATTCATTTATTAGAAAATAATATGAATAAAATTTATTGGGTTTGGTTATCTAAAAATCCAAACGCAATACATTTATTAAAGGACAATTTAGATAAAGTAGACTGGTATTGGTTATCTAAAAATACAAACGCAATACATTTATTGGAAAAAAATTTAGATAAGGTTAATTGGGATGGATTATCTGAAAACCCGAACGCAGTACATTTACTAGAACAAAATTTAGATAAAATAAATTGGTATCGGGTATCTAAAAACCCCAACGCCATTCATTTGTGTTTTACATATAATTATTTGTTAATGAAAAAACAAATGCGTTCATTTGCGGAAAATCTAGCACAATATGTATTTAATCCGTCACGACTTATGCGTTTATGTGAAAAATATGATATTGAATTATATGATTATTTTGAAATTGTAGCTTAACTATTGGTTGTTTGCTTGCCAACTATTTGCGATATTTTACATAACCAAAAACAGAATTAATCAAAAGGTTAATAACTTTTTTTTATAAAACTATATATAAAAGATGTCTTCTACAAGAATACGAAACGATCCTATAAGAATTTACAAAGAAAATGAGATATTTACAAATGAAGGGCGTTATCAAATTGACACCCCTAAATGGAATAACCGTTATGATTTTTTTGAAGACCCTCAAATTAGAATTCAAAAATGGGAAGGAAACAAGTATACCAACCGTATTGATATAGAAAATGACATTTTATCTTACAATAAACCCATATCTCGCGATTACCCTATTAAGGATATATATAGCAGTTATAGTTTGTCCAATATAAACCCACCCAATTATAATAATTGTTCAAAGACAATTACGGATGATTCCCGCGCAGTATTGCCCCCATTCATTTTTAGGGATATGGAAATTAACCGCTTCGAAGAACCATTTATAAATCCACAAAATAATATAGAAATTCCTTTTCAAACCAATATTCAAACAAAGTTAATTGAAAAAGATGGTTTGTATGAAAAACTACCATCAGTAACTGAAATGAATAGCCGTAACTGGTTACCTTTTAACAATGTATAAAAATCAATAATATATAAAGACTTTTATATATAAATATATAACTTCAAATATTATGTCAGCAATTATTACAGAAAAGGCAATAAACGCAATTCCGTTTGAAAATTATTTTATAGAATCCATAAACCTTACAAATACTGTTGAAAATGATTATGTGGAATTTTATGATAAATGTGGTAAACAACACTATCGATTACTTTCCTATTTATCTTCACTATTTAATAATTCTGTTATTCTTGATATAGGAACACATCGCGGACAGTCGGCATTTGCTCTGTCTTATAATCAAACTAACACAGTTCATACATTTGATATTCAAAATAATGTATATAATAATGTAATTCGTCAAAGAAGTAATATTCAATTTCATTATGATAATTTATTTGAAGAAAAAGGACAACAAAAATGGAAAGAAATTATACTTAAAAGTGCGTTTATTTTTTTGGACGTCGACCCTCATAATGGAAAAATGGAAATGGAACTATATAATTATTTAAAGTTAATTAATTATAAGGGATTTGTGGTATGCGATGATATATGGCACTTTAAAGAAATGCGCAATGAATTTTGGTATAAGATCGATGACAAGTATCGATACGATTTAACATTGGTTGGGCATTTTTCAGGAACGGGGGTTGTTACAATGTCACAAGAATCGTCATTTGAATTATTGTATGGAGCAAAAACGAATCTTTCAAATTGGACACTTGTAACGGCATATTATAATTTAACGAAATGTCCCGACGCATCCAATGAAATATGCGAACGAAACCAAGATTATTATATGAGTCATTCTATTTCTACTCTTTCTTTACCATACAATATGGTAATATATTGCGATGATGAAAGTTTGCCATTAATACAAGAAAAACGTTCAAGTGAATGGTTAAAACCGCGGACGCAATATATTGTAAATGAATTTGACGAATTACGAATTGTAAAGGAGGGGCGATCACTGGGTGAATCGTTTGCCGATTATCGACGACAAATTATAGAAAATAGAAAAAAATTTCCATATAACTTTGATAATCGTAATACAGCTAGTTATTATTTATTTTGTATGTCTCGTTACGTAATGTTAAAAGAAACTATACGAACTAATCCATTTGGAAGCACTCATTTTGCTTGGATTAATTTTTGTATTGAACGAATGGGATACTTAAATTTGGTTCATTTGGAAGAAGCACTTTCCGTAAATCGTGACAAGTTTTCAACATGTTATATAGATTATATTAACCCAGAATTAGTATTTAACTTACCAGAATATTTTAAATATGGACGATGTTCAATGTGTAGCGGGTTTTTTACTGGAAATAGTCGATATATGAACGTTTTTTGTGAATTAATGGAGAATCGTTTTTTACAATATTTGGTGGAAGGAATGGGGCATAGTGACGAAACTCTTTTTTCATCCATTTACTTTGAAAATCCGGATTTATTTGAACATTATTATGGAGATTATCAACAAATGATTACAAATTATAAGTATATATATGATAATCCAGAAGCACCTATTTATAATTTTATAAGAAATAGCTTCGATAAAGGCAATTATATAAAATGTTTAGAGGCATGTAATTTTTTGGAAAAGTCGGTGCGGTTTGGTAAATGTTTTTTGGGAAGAGACTATAGTGATAATTTAAATTATTATATAGAACATTTACAAAAAAGAATATTTGCTTAACCCTTATTTTACATATTTTAAATTATTTGTCACGATGTATAGTGTAGTGTTTTATTATGACCGATTAAAATAATTAATCATAAAATCAACTGGTTAAATCGTTAACCCTTATTTGATTTAACTTGCAAATCCACACATTAATTAAAAATAAGTTTTACAATAATATTTATATTGTGTTACCATTAATGGTGTTTAATTATTTTATAAAATTCTAATTTATAGAATTTTATAAAATGCTTGTTTCAAATAAGGGTTATATGATTAACCCTTTAACGTTTTCGTCATTTTTACAAAAATTAAATATTTTACTTATTTTAAAATATTTTACACGTTGTATAGTGTAGTATTTTATAATAACATATTAAAATAATAAAGGCATTAACGCTGAAATCATCGGGTTAAATTGTTAAAGGATTAATTATTTTATAAAAACCTATATTTATAAAGTATTTAAGATCATACTTTGTAACAAAATATATTTGACTTTGTAAATACAATTTAATGAGCGGATTTAAACGTTAAAACAACTAACGTTAACGTATAAAATATATTCGGACGTATCCGATAGAACCTTGAGTAGGATTTACCCTACCATTATCTTGATTATATCCTCCATTACCTCCATTTCCGTATGAATTAGTTTGTATACCTTCATGTGTAGTATTAAATCCTCCAATACCTCCATCTCCTCCTGTTGGTAAGGGTGAACCCGCATTACCATCTGTTCCATTATTTCCTAATGTTCCTTGTGTTGGATCACGGGTTCCTCCACTTCCACCATTACCATCATTATTGACATCTCCGTCACCCCCTTTATTACCTCCATTTCCTTTATAGGAAATACTGTTATACATAATTTGAGAAAAACCACCATCACCAGATGTTCCACTATCAAAAGATCCTCTCGAACCAACAGTATAATAAATAGTTGTAACATTACTAACTATTGAAACTGAAATATAACAATATCCTCCGCCTCCCCCCCCTCCACCATCAGTTTTATCATAACCATCATTATCACTATTAACCCTATAATAATAATTACCACCACGACCGCCACCACCTATAATAATTGCTTTAATGGTTGTACACCACGGCGGAACCGTAAAAGACCCGGTCGAAGCACTTGTAAATTCATAAAATTTTGGTAATAAATATTGCGAAATGTCAATACTACCATAAATAAAATTTACACTTGTATGTTTTATTTGTAAATTATCCGTCGCAATTATATTTCTATAGTTTGCTGTTAAATTTGTGTTATTATCATAAAAATTAGTTACCGTATTAGCAGCACTTTCTCTAATAAAAATATCATTAAAACTATAATAAGTAGTGCCACTTTTTACATAGTAATTTGATGTCATATATATAATAAATATCTTTGAAATAAAACATATAAACTTACCGTATTTTAGTTACAAACCATTAAACGCGTCAAAGATATATGAATACAATATTTTTTACAGTCAGGTTGTTTATTGAATATTAATTCGTTTATAAATTTCAACGGTAAATAGTGCTCCCAATAATTGAGCCAAGACAAACGGAAATACCTCGTCCATCGGTATTTGCCCCAATACTGCCTGTGAAATAGTAACAACCGGATTCAAATAACCTTTGCTAAATCGTTGTATAATTAGCAGTATAAGAGCCAAAGAAAGACCAATAATAAGCGGATTTTGTGTAGAAAGAATTATAAATACAAAAATCGCTGAACCAAAAAAGTCACATAAATATTGTATAAACATTGCTAAAATATAAACTATATAAATGTTTTTATTTTTGTAAAAAACATTAAATTCGTTAAATAATTTGTTTTTTAATATAATTTATTTAATAAATGGTACAAAACAGAAATGTTTTTTTATTTAAAAGTTTCAAAGAAAACGAAGAACCTAGTATTGTAAAAACCGCAACAAATTTATTATATTTACATTCTACAAGTGGTAAAAAATATACGGTAAATATTGTTACACTTTCCAATTATCAAACAATTACTGATAATTTGCCTTGCGATAAAATAACTTTTCCACTTCCAGATTCACCGTCAGCAAACTTTCTTAATAATTATATTATAAATATAACTAAAAATATTAATCTTACATCAACGCAATTAGAACTGTTTATAAAAGTAAATCTTATTTGTAATTACGGTGGTATATGTGTAAATGAACACTTTTTATTGTTAAACAATTTAGAATCGTTATTTAACATTATAGAAGGCGAAAATACAGATGGTTTTTTTATTATAAATAAAATGACAAATGAAAATACAGTTAAAACCAGTATATTTGGTAGTAAAAAAAATACGGATATAATGCTACAATGGAATAATATGGTTAGTAATATGAATATTAATTATGTAAATAATTTACCTATACCTATTATATGTAGTTCTAATAACTACTTTAACCGTTACAAATTAATTGAAGATTACATTTCTCCATTAAATTATATTTGTGATAATTTAATACGTGAAAAATTTACCCAAAATAAAATAATAGAGTTAAAAAATATTAATAACGAAAATGATAACATAAAAGAAATTATGTGTGAAAAAAATATGTGGGAAACATTAATTCCATTAGATAATACTACTGTTAAAATCAATATAGAACAAAAATTCTTTCAACAAAACCGGTTAATTAACTATTTTATTAACAAATCAATTGAAAATATGAATTTAATAGATTATGATTTTATAGAAATAGGAACAAGTAATTTTAATACACTAATAGAAACAGCCGATGATAATACATTAGGTTTATCAATAGATGCTGTTAAACATTATATAGATGTTTTGCCGAATAAACCAAATATAAAAAAGTTAAATATAGGTATTTCAAATGTAAATTCTACAATAGACGTATATTATATTCCTGAAAATATAATTAGCCAATACAATATTCCTGATTTCTTTAAAGGATGTAATTGCTTAAACGATTATCATCCATTACATAAGGTTTATAATATTACTCATTATTGTCAAATTGATAAAGTAAATGTAATTACAACATATGAGTTATTTTATCAAAATAAAGTACGAAATGTCAAGTTTTTAAAAATAGACACTGAAGGTCATGATTGTATAATTTTAGATTCTTTGTTTTTATATATAAAGTATTTACCAGATATATTTTATCCAAATAAAATTCAATTTGAAACTAATGAAAATATTAATACTAATATGGTGGATAATACTATAAATTCATATTTATCTATTGGTTATACTTTGGAATCAAGAGGTTATGATACAGTACTCGTTTATCAAAGATAAATATAATACTTTAACCCTTTATCTTTTTTGGCATTTTTACAAAGATCAAATTTTTTATCTATTTTAACCCTTTGCCGTTTCTGGACTTTTTATTTTTTCATTTTTTCATTTTTTCATTTTTTCATTTTTTCTTATATTGTAATAAAAAATGAAACCATAATTGGTATTTACCATATAAATATCATTACAAAAACACAACCCACAAAATTCATTTACCGACAAATCCGTCAATATAATCGGCAAAGGATTAAAATAAGGAATATAGGGGGGGGGGTATTTTTACACAACTTTTATAAAACGTTAAAAGGATAAAGAATCCGCAATATATCCCTATAAATGAATATTAGAGCACTTTTTTTTTATCTTTCGTTATTTGTAAATAAAAAAGAACGAAAGATTCAACCGGTTTACGTTGTAAAAACACTCGCATTAAAGAAAATAAATCGCGGAATTAAAAATATAACTAACGACTTTAAGCGCATATTTTTAATTCCATTGGTTGTAAATCAAACCAATGAGAATAATGAAAATAATGACATTTTTATATTAAATTTAGTAAAAACCGTTACCGAATAAATAATCTCAAATCCCAATCCCCCCCCCTCCCAAACTATGAGGTAAAAAGCCGACACATATTTTCGGCCTCGATATTCCGTTCCTGTGGTAAAAACAGTCGTTTAAATATATCATCATCACGAATACGTATTGTGTATTCTTGTTGAATATTTCCCCTTCCAATACGTCCTATTGCTTGAATAATTTTTTGTTGTGTCATATCTTTTAAATCTTTACCCAAAAACGCATGACACATTTGATAATTCATTCCATATATAAAATCGCAATTAGCAATAATTAAATATAGCCGTTCTTCCAACGCCAAACGTTTCATAATTTCCATATATTTTTCACTAACCTCGTTAGAAAAAACGCCTATACCCATTAATAACAACATTTTCATTTGAGGTGTTACATCTAAGCTCATAACTTCTTCCGCTGAACATTGGTCAATATTTGAAACAAACGCATTTGTCACGGTTTTTTCCGCATTCCACCATAACATTTGATGTGGTTGTGTATTTGGTATATATTGCGTTTCAAGAGAAATAGAATGTATTGTTGATTTTAACACCTCCAACGAATTTATCATACGTTTAATTTCAGGTGTAAAGTTCTCCTTTTCCATTTTTCTTTCCTTTTCCGAATCTTTACCAATTTTGTCATCTATTAATTTTGACATTACTTCTATTTGAGATTGATTACGTTGATTTAATGCGATTTTATCCGCAATTTTTGAAAGAACAGATTCTGGAATTTTGCTTTGATATATTAAAAACCGCCCAATTTTATTTACATCTTCAGCAAAAAAAATGGTTGCTCCGTCAGTAAGTGTATGTGCGTCGGTTGTTGTTAATAAAACCCCGTCGGTGGATGATGGTGTGGCAATAGAAGATTTTGGAGTATACATTAACTGGTGGGATGTTGTTAACGGAAGACTAACTAGCCTAGTTAATGGTATTAAAGATTCCTGTTTTGTGTTTTCAACAGTTACTTTATCAAAACTCTTTATCTTTTTTAAAGACTCTGATTCGCTACTCGGCCAATACATACATCTTGTTTTATTTACAATTTCAAATATCTCTTTCCAACGCTCCGATGGCAATTCTGAAAGAACTGTTAAGTAATATAATTTAATTTCATTCATTGTTATTTCCTCAATTGATTGAAAATAACCGGAAACAGTTAAAAGTGGGTAGGTTTCTTCCAAAATTGGCTTTATGGTCTCTATAAATACTACTATTTCTTTTAAATTAAAATATCGTAATATAGTTCGGTTTGTTCGACAGTTACGCACACATGCCATTAAATCAACATAATTTTCAAATAAAAAATGGGGCAATACCGTATATTTATCTTTATTTATTAAAGATATTGTTTTTTTACATTCGTAACTATTAATTGTATGTACTTCCGCATTCGCAAATTTCATAGTAAAATCTTCAATAACATCCATTAATTCGGCTTCGGTAGGAAGCGTAGCACATGAAAGAACAATATTTGATATAATATTATTTTTCCATATTTGATGTATTGTTTCGTGTAGAGGCGCTTCGACAACATCTAATGATATAGTTGGTTCATCCCAATACATAATACAATTTTTTTCATCATTAAAAGAAAGCATATAATACATTGCCACTAAATAGGATGCCAAATCACATATTATTATTTCCACCTTTTCGCCGTTGGAATTGTCGACTTTATAAATTCCACCTGATTTACGGTTGATTTCATAATCTTTCGCGGAATAGTAATGGAGGCGTATATCGGAGGCAGTTTCACACCCAAACGCAAACGCGACTTTCTTTTCAATTGAAATCGCATTTTTCGCAAAAGCCAACCCAATGTGCCGTGAAGCGCATATATAAATAATTCGGTATTGGTTGGAAAGACCAAGAGGAGAAAGGGTTTTTCCCGTTCCTGTTGGAGCGGTGTAAAATACTAACCTTGACGCAAAAAACCCGTCAACGCAAGCGGGTTTGTAAAATAAACCAAATAGTTGTTTTTGATGATCATATAGGGTTTTATTTTCATATTTTAAAACATACGGATTATTTTCTATATATTCTTGCGAATATTTAAATATATCATTTATTATTTTAACTAACGAACCTTCCTGATATTCTATATAATAATTTATTATATGTGTTACAAATTTTATTACCCATTGATTTGCTAAAATGGTTGTATGTATTTTCTTTAATTGAATAAGATTATATATATATAAACTTACTGAGGAGGGTGTGGATAAACCTTCCGTTTTTTTGTGTTTTTTGTTGGAGGGTGGGTTTGACTTTGTTAAAAAAATGTTTTTACAAAAATCCAATAAAACAAATTCGTATATTTGTTTTCTTTGTTTTTCAATATTTGTATCGAGGTTTGAAAGACGAATAGAATCGGTTTTTTTTATTTGTTTTGTCTTTGAAAAATTCGTATTTAAAAACTCCGTCAGTGAAGGGGATAATTTACCAACAAAACTTGAAGTCATTTCGTCAATTAATGGTTTAAAATATTTTATATATAGAAATACTTCTATTTCAGGAGTGTGTTCAATTTTCATATATTGTGCTATGGACTGATTATCATTATATTTAATATTAACATTATAAAATCCATCACGAATTAAATGTAAAATTCTCTTTTCTTCCAAAGAAACAGGTATTTCGCAATTTTCCCATTCGGCTTTTGAAAGTTTCGATTGTTGAAAATACATATTGTGTGTTTACAAATTAAATCATATATAGTATTAAAATACAACTCCTTTATACATTTTCCAGGAAATCCAGGAAATCCAGGAAATCCAGGAAACCTACGGTTTCCCCGGACGCCCCTTCCCTTTTTAGAAACCTTTTTTACAGAGGACCGAAGGGAGCGATATACAGAGCGACCGAAGGGAGCGATATACAGAGCGACCGAAGGGAGCGATATACAGATTATTAAAAAAAAACATAGGCTGTTATTATTTTGTTTTAACCCTTATTTGATTTAACGAGCAAATTCACACATTAATTAAAAACGTGTTTACGCTAATATTTATATTGTGTTACCATTATTGGTGGTAATTATTTTATAAAGACCTATAAAATAGAAATTTATAAAATGCTTGTTATAAATAAGGGTTAAGAATTTGTATATCGCTCACTTCGGTCGCTCTGTAAAAGAGGTTTTTAAAAAGGGAAGGGGCGTCCGGGGAAACCGTAGGTTTCCTGGATTTCCTGGATTTCCTGGATTTCCTGGTAAATGTATAAAGGGTTTGTATTTTATTATAATTATTCAAAGAAACTTTTAAAGAAAACTTTTAACAACTATAATATATCCATTTAGCAAAATGGACGAATCAACCGTAATTTTAAATTCATCGTTCTCTTTAATTTCATCATCCGCATTTGACCCTATACCACAGACCATTTCTGAAACATCACATTTACCAGTTGAACCACTTCTAATTCCCGACGAAGGACGATATGTTATGTTTCCAATTAAACATAATGACGTTTGGAATATGTATAAAAAACAAATGGACAGTTTTTGGAGATGTGAGGAAATAAACATGTCAAAAGATTTGGCCGAATGGGAAAAAATGAACGACGATGAAAAATACTTTATAAAAATGGTTCTTGCCTTTTTCGCCGCAAGTGACGGAATTGTTCTTGAAAACCTTGCCCAACGTTTTATGAATGATATAGAAAACTCTGAAATACGTGCGTTTTACAGCATGCAAATATTTATGGAAAATATCCATTGTGTTTCCGCAGATACACTCATTTTAACTAGCGAAGGATACTATAAAATAGTTGATTTAAAAAACAAATCAGTAAAGGTATGGAACGGTGAAAATTTTTCTAATGTTAAAGTAAAATATACAGGTAATCAACCTCTATATAGAGTTTCTCTTACAAATGGTGCTACACTAGATTGTACACTTGGTCATAAATGGATTATTATTAAAGATAATGTTGTAACACGTGTTACAACGGAAGAACTCGTTGAAAATATTACTGAACTCGACGATTGTAAATTTCCAATAATGGACGTTGATAATTATAAAGCATTCGGTAACGCATTATTATTTATTTTACCAATTAATGAAGATATTGTAAATAAAAGAGAGTGGTTAAATAATTTTATATTTTCATACGCAAAACTTTACGAAAATAATTTAACAAAATATTTAAATTTTGTATTGCCTAGCATTAAACTCCTAAAAGAACTTCAACTATTTTTTACTACAATTGGTATTAATTCAAATATAATATCTACAAATTTAATTATTGTATTAAATGAATATAATGAGTGTATATTTAATAAATTAGAAATAAATTTAAATATTGAATATGGATCATATAACAATGATATAACACCCGAATCTTTAAAACAATGTGAATATTTAGTTCGTGTTAAATCTGTTGAGAAAATAATAGAAGACGCACCAACTTATTGTTTTAATGAACCTGAAAAACATGCTGGGGTTTTTAATGGTATTTTAACTGGACAAAGTGAAATGTATAGTATTTTAATTGACACTTACAGTAAAAATAATGAAGAAAAAGACCAACTATTTAACTCTATTAAACATTTTCCTTGTATTAAAAAAAAAGCAGAATGGGCAAAGAAGTGGATTAATGATAAAAACGCATCATTTGCTTCACGTTTGGTTGCCTTCGCAATAGTAGAAGGTATATTCTTTAGTTCCAGTTTTGCTAGTATTTACTGGATTAAAAAACGCGGTATGTTACATGGACTTACCTTATCAAATGAATTTATTTCACGAGATGAGGCTCTACATGTTGAATTTGCCGTTCTTCTTTACCATAAACTAATTAATAAATTGGATAAAGGTATGTTTTATAAAATAATGACGGAAGCGGTGGCTATTGAAAAAGAATTTATATTAGAAGCAATTCCGTGCCGTTTAATAGGTATGAATTCGGGTTTGATGAGTCAATATATAGAATTTGTTTCAAACCGACTATGTCTTCAATTAGGATATGATAAAATGTTTCCGCATGCTACAAACCCGTTTGATTTTATGGAATTAATTTCTCTTAATGACAAAGTTAATTTCTTTGAAAAAACGAATACACAATATGCGTTGGCAAATAAAGTTATTGATGGTGACCCGTTTGATCTTTCCACTGAGTTTTAAATTAACCTAACCTGGTTATTTATTAACCCTTTGCCGTTTCTGGACTTTTTAATTTTTTTATATAGTAATAAAAAATTAAACCGTAAATGGTATTAACTATATACACCGTTATAAAAGACAAATTCGTCGATATAATCGGCAAGGGGTGGGGGGTGGGGGGGGGGGTAAAATGGGTTTTTTTTGTATTGTAATATATAATTATAATATTTTATATTACAAATGTCACAGTTGTTACAAATGTTTAATTTTAATAAACCAAAAAATGAAGAAACTAATATTGATAAAGGTAAAAATTCAAATGAAGAGTCTGAAAGAAAATCGAATGAGGAGTCTGAAAGAAAATCGGATGAGGAGTCTCAAACAAAATCGGATGAAAATTCAAAAGTGGACGCAGAAAAATCAGAAGATTCTGAAAAAGCAAAAGATGATGATGGAGACACAAAAGAAGCCGCCGAAGAAGCCGCAGAAGAAGCCGCAGAAGAAGCCGCAGAAGAAGCCACCAAAGAAGCATCCGACGAAACCACCGAAGAAGCCACCGAAGAAACCACCGAAGAAGCATTCGAAGAAACCACCGAAGAAGAGTTACCAAATATTACTATAACAAATACTTTTATAGAATTTAATATTATTACAAATGATTCTAATTTTAATTATTATAATTTTTACGATGATCAATATTGGAATATAGTTGGTATTTATCCGGATGTAACTATAAATAATGAATCAACAATAATTAAACAAACAGGTGGAGGAATACGAGAAGAAATTAATAGTAATAATAGTTCACTTACATCACCATACAAATACTTTCATTATCCATTATCTTACTTGTCCCAAAATAATCCTATATCTTATTTATTTCAAAAAAAAACAGAACCTGTTCAGGAAAAATCACCACCCAAGTCTTTAAATATTCTTGAAAAACTTGGATTTAAACTAAATCAAGAAAAACCACATGATCATCATACAGATCCTAATCCTTTACCTACTACCTATACTATTAATCCAACTAAACCAACCGAAATTTCGGGTTCTTTAATACCAGAAACAAATATATTTAACGCAACCCCCGAAAAAAATTTATTAACAAATTATAATTCAAGTCCTACAATTAAAACTTTACCCACCCCCACCCCCACCCCCACACCTACACCCCCCTCGGTAGTTATACGTTTTACACCTAATAAAAAATTTACTTCTTTAAAAAAACTTATGAATACACGCAATATAGATACTGATATTGACATTACAAACGACAAATTTCAATACAAAGAACTCGAAATAATAAAAATTATTAAAGAAAAAAAACAAATTACAACAGATATTTATATAGAAGAAATATACTATATTAATGGAAAACTTGTTATACTAAAAGGAATATTAAACGAAACAAAAGAAACTAAAACACCTATTGATTTAGAATCCAATATTTCTATATTTGAAAATACTAAGGCTTCAATGATAACGTCTTCGTTTTAATATATCCTTATTTAAAACATACATTTCTAACTGAAAACCGTAATAGTATATTAAACCAGTATTTGTAATAATTTCCAATATTTCTCGTATTATTCTTTTTTTTTTATATATAGTTAAAATATCCGTATCAAACATTAAATGCGGATTGTGGTTGTGATAATAATCCATAAACATTGCCGTATCGGTTATTTGATTTAAAGAAGTATCATTTTTAAATTCGTTCAAATCGTATAATAACCATAAGTTATTTTCACAATATAATCTTAACTGTGGTATATTCATATTATTTAAAATGTCATTTATTTTTTGTTTAGGAAAGGAAAAATGTCTTTCGCTAACACAATTTCTTCGTATATTTTCCAAAAAACATGGGTCTATAAAAGACTTAATATAACTTATAACATCCCCATTTAATTTTAATAACATTTTATTAATATTTAATAAAACGGTTCGTTGACAATAATTCTTTTTCCATTTATAACACGCAACGGTTTTATTTTCTAAAGAGTCATTTACATGCCGAAAATTATTATTACATCTGTATAATTCAGTTGTATAAGTGTTTACGTAACCTATTAACTCGTTTATTTTTTTTTGTTTTTTTTCCACCGTTTCCTTCGTCGGATTTGAGGAAATTGGATTCTTTAAAATGTCTCCTTGAATTATTGAAATATTAAACAGTATTTCCGCCAAGCTATTTTTTTTTGATTGATTTATATAACGTTCTCGCTCTTTTTCAAATTTATCAACATTTACCATAATATCAAATATTTTTATAGAAATAGTAGATGTAAATCCAGTATATGGTTTCATAAATTGTTTTGTAAATTCTTTATTATTGTTGTAATATACGTAGTCTTCGCGATGATTTGATAAAATAATTGGTTTTTTTCTTCTTTCCTTTTTTTCTTTTTCCAAAACAGGTTGATGAGTAGGTGTTATAAATTGTGTGTTGCTAAAAACGTTTGTTGGTTCTGGTAACGGATCTGGGTTTACTGATATAGTTAAATATTCACGATTTTCGTTTATGGAATACTGAAAATACTTGTATTGATATTCAAAAAAACGTGTGTATTTTATTAAATTTGATTTAATTTTTAAATTTTTGTGAAATGAAGGATCGGAATAGGACTGATGAGAATCAGTTAAATAAAGATATATTATCATTTTTATTTGGTTCTTTAAAAACTGATTTTCATTTATCTTTGGAAATAATGTCATTAAATACTCTAATAGCTCAGTAGCATTATAATTAATAATTGTTGTCATTATAGTAACTTAAATAATTGATTTGTTAATATGTATTATATAATAAAACTTTAATCAATTTTTAGACCACTTATTGTTAAAATAAACCTATAATTTTTATAAAACTTACACCTTATTTTAATCTTTTAATTTTCGGATTTAATGGTTAACCATTTAACCATTTAACCCGCGGATTTCAGGGTTAATGATTTTATTATTTTAATCGGTCATTATAAAATACTACACTATAAATCGTGTCAAATATTTTAAAATAAGTAAAATATTTGATTTTGTAAAAATGTCAAAAACGTTAAAGGGTTAATGTTTTTTTATTATTTGTATAGATTGTATAAAATACTATACCAGGTATTGTTACAAATATTTTAAAATAGGTAAAATATTTGAATTGTTAATTTGTAAATTTACCAGTTAAATACAGTTTAGTAAGTAAATACAAATATTTATATTTTATACTTATTAGTTAGACTCCGTTGTTTTTACGGAACTACAACATAATGAATTTGTATCCATAAATCTTTTACTAGTAGATTCAACCAATAAACCATTCGCAAATACACCGTAATTTTCATAGTAGTCGTCATTTTCCAAAGCAAAATGATAAACAGTATATAACCCTAATTTATCGTATATTGTTGTTCTTTTATCCACACAAGCCGGTACTCTATATTTGTCATCTGTCATACATAATTTGCCTTCATGTATTTCAATTGATTTATCCCTTTCTTCATTGTCTTTAAATTCATCCACCAAAATACTATGACATCCAGTTATTACCAAATCTTCAAATAGTTCTGAAAAATTTTCTGTTGAACATTTATATAATTTGTTTGTATTTCTTTCTTCTGAAGTAGATTGTATCATTTCTTTATAGCCTATTTTGTATATTGGTTTGTATCCATGAGCATGAGTTTTAACAAGATCACCTTCTTTTAGTTCTTGAATTAATTTATAACCTTGTAGTGTTAAAATTTTAGAATCCTTTTTAAAACATATATATTTGTAATAACGAACATAAAGCGCAGGGTTTGTGTTTGCCCCATAATAAAAGTTATTATAACTATCAAAAGCCATACCTATTGAACCACCGCCAATCTGTCCCGCATTATAACCAGAAGAATTATTTAGTGTAACATAACTAGAAATAATTAAATTTCCATTAGTGTTATATACATCTATTGTGTGACTTGTATTATTAAGTATAAATAAAAAATCGTATATATTATTATAAATAATATTACTATATATTTTTCCTGTAGCGTTTATAATAACAGTAGGAGTACTTGAACCAGAATTTAATTTATATACACAACCATTACCCGTTACTGTGTTACCACCGACACCGGACATACTTGTTGCGTATGTAACATATATATTATTGTTATTATCAAATGTTCCAAATCCTAAATTTCCCGAAGCAACATTAATTTGATATGTAATAACAGTTCCCGAAGGCGGATTTCCTACAGTTGTCCAGCTACCAGTTAATGATATTGGTGTGCTACGAACACTACCATCAACAAAAACAGCGTACACGTTACTAGGATCATTAATATTGTTAAAACAATTCACTATAGCAGTACCACTAGTACCACTGCCAGCATTGCCGTTAGTAAACCATGTATTATTACTTATATCATATCTACATATATTTTGATATATACTATACGTACCTCCATTACCCCATGTATGTGTGTAAATATAGTTACCTAATAAAAATCCAGATGTATGCGGAGACATAGTAAAATTGGTATTTCCTGGAAATCCAGGTGCTGAAAATGTAAAACCTGAAGAACTTACTACAGAAGGTAACAGTACAATACCAGATACAATACTAGGGGTTGTTATTAATTTAGTATTTGAATTAAAACCAAATAAGTAAAAATTATTTGAAAAATCAATAATAATAAGACAAGGTATCAAACCAGTAATAAAAGAAGTAGCGTATGGTATAGGTGTATATGTTGTTTGTTGAATACTACTCATTATAATATACCTAAATATATTTATTTTAATTATTTGTAGTATTTTATTTTTTAAACTTTCTAAACATCTGTTTAGGTTTATTTTCTACCGCCATTTTTTCATACATCCATGTAATTATTTCTTCCTTTGGAGAAGTCATAAAATCAAAACAGCATTTTTTTAAAGAAATAAATTTAGGTTTTT
>Ga0114968_10000780_pt1 | contig 24013 bp, 13 predicted proteins | sample M_130807_EF_Meta_FD_87020 | JGI IMG/M metagenome (GOLD analysis project Ga0114968, IMG submission 87020) | Freshwater microbial communities from Lake Montjoie, Canada to study carbon cycling - M_130807_EF_MetaG | ecosystem: Environmental > Aquatic > Freshwater > Lake | place: Lake Montjoie... | reverse complement strand
CCTTGAGCACCATTTGCTCCTTGAGCACCCTGTGCTCCATCTGAACCCTGTGCTCCATCTGAACCCTGACTGCCTTGAGCACCATTTGCTCCTTGAGCACCCTGTGCTCCTTGAGCACCCTGTGCTCCATCTGAACCCTGACTGCCTTGAGCACCATTTGCTCCTTGAGCACCCTGTGCTCCATCTGAACCCTGGGCTCCATCTGCACCTGGATTACCTTGAGCACCATTAGCTCCTTGAGCACCCTGTGCTCCATCTGAACCCTGACTGCCTTGAGCACCATTTGCTCCTTGAGCACCCTGTGCTCCATCTGCACCTGGATTGCCTTGAGCACCCTGCGCTCCTTGAGAACCTTGGGCTCCGTCTGCTCCCTGAGCTCCATCTGCACCTTGAGCGCCACTTCCTCCTTGAGAACCCTGAGCTCCATCTGAACCCTGCGCGCCATCTGCTCCTTGACTGCCTTGTGCTCCATCTGCACCTTGAGCGCCACTTCCTCCTTGAGAACCTTGGGCTCCGTCTGAACCCTGTGCGCCATCTGCTCCTTGACTGCCTTGTGCTCCATCTGCACCTTGAGCGCCACTTCCTCCTTGAGAACCTTGGGCGCCATCTGCTCCTTGACTGCCTTGTGCTCCATCTGCACCTTGAACGCCTTGGGCTCCATCTGCACCTTGAGCGCCATCTGCTCCTTGACTGCCTTGTGCTCCATCTGCACCTTGACTTCCTTGAGAACCTTGGGCTCCTTCTGCTCCTTGACTACCTTGGGCTCCATCTGAACCCTGTGCGCCATCTGCTCCTTGACTGCCTTGAGCACCATCGGAGCCTTGACTTCCTTGAGCGCCATCTGAACCCTGTGCGCCATCTGCTCCTTGACTGCCTTGAGCTCCGTCTGCGCCTTGAGCTCCGTCTGCGCCTTGAGCTCCTTGAACCCCTTCAAGTCCTTGAGCGCCGTCTGCGCCTTGAGCTCCGTCTGCGCCTTGAGCTCCATCAGCTCCTTGAGCACCGTCTGCGCCTTGAGCACCGTCTGCGCCTTGAGCACCTTGACTGCCTCCACTGCCTCCTCCCACAAAGGCGATTCCATTATAAATATAAATTAGACCATCCGCGTCAACAACATATGCATCACCCTGAACTGGGGCAGTTATTGTTGCTAAGTCACTTACTAACGCCACGTTACCTTTTATTACAACACTGCCTTGGGCTCCTGCGGACCCGTCAGCACCTTGTGGTCCTTGAGCTCCGTCTGCGCCTTGACTGCCTTGGGCTCCGTCTGCGCCTTGACTGCCTTGGGCTCCGTCTGCGCCTTGAGGTCCTTGACTGCCACCACCTCCTACAAAGACAGTTCCATTATAAATATAAATTAGACCATCAGCGTCAACAACATAGGCATCTCCCTGAACAGGGTCAGAAATTGTTGCTAAATCACTAACTAGCGCCACGCTACCTTTTATTACAACGCTGCCTTGTGCTCCTCCGGACCCATCGGCACCTTGTGGTCCTTGAGGACCGTCTGCGCCTTGAGGACCGTCTGCGCCTTGAGGACCGTCTGCGCCTTGAGGACCGTCTGCGCCTTGAGGACCGTCTGCGCCTTGAGGTCCTTCTGGTCCTTGAGGTCCTTCTGTACCACCGCCCCCACCATCAGCGCCTTGAGGTCCTTGAGGTCCTTCTGGTCCTTGAGGTCCTTCTGGTCCTTGTGGTCCTTCTGTACCACCGCCCCCACCATCAGCGCCTTGGGGTCCTTGAGGTCCTTGTGGTCCTTGCGTGCCTTGACCGCCTGGTGAACTGGGCGCGTTTCTGGAAGATGCCGATGTTACTGAAGAAAAACTGCCTGTACTTGTTTGCCAGGTAGTTCCATCATAACTGTAAATGCTTTGATTAGCGCTAAACGCAATCCATGTTAAATTATTCCATATAACTGAGACACATGTGGATAATGTTGTACTTACACCTGTCCACTCTATTCCATCTGTTGACGATACTAGCGCGTCAGTTCCTGTGCCACCAGCTAGAAAGCTTACACCATTCCAAGCAATTGAATTACACGTTGTTAAGACCGGTGTTGCAGCCGCAGACCATGTGATTCCATCTGTCGAATAGACAATTGGTGATGAGGCGTCACCACCAGCGACCCATACAGAGCCATTCCATAAAATACAGTTGAGGTTGTAAGTGTATGATGTTAGAGTCCAACTTTGTCCATCAGAACTGTATCCAAGAGCGCTTTCGGTGACGGGCGCAAGAACCTGGTTGGCGTTTGTTCCTGTATAAAGACTTGTGACATTCGCGTCGGACAAAACACTATTGAAAAAACAGACCTGTCTTTGGCTACCATTCCATGGGGTGCCGCTGCCTTGACCGCCGCAGAACTGAACATTAGTTAAAGCTACTGCAGAACGGGTAAATTGCTTTACATATGAACCGTCTACATAGTATTTCATGGTATTTGTAGCTTGATTATATGTTAGTGTTATTTGGTGCCATGCATTTGTATAGTTAAAACCGCTACTTGCATAAGATTCCCAAACTCCGCTAAAAAATATATCGACGCGTGAATTTTGCGCCATCATTAGCATAAACTGTATGCCAGTGGATGAATGCATATGTAGAGGGACTATAAACTCCTCACTTGATGTATAAAACCAGAAAGATAATGTAAATGTTGATGTTGCTGTAAAATTATAGATTAATCCATTATTTGGAGCGCTAGATGTATTTATCTGGGCACATTCTTTTCCGCCAACTGTCGCGTATGTTGGCGCAATCGAACCTATAACTGAAGCTGAACCCCCCGCCGAACCAAAATTTGTTGCATCTGTATTTAAAATAAATTGAGCTACAGGCGTTGGACCGCCGCCTCCTGATGTTACTGAACCACTTGCAATCCATTTAGAGCTATTTCCTGCAACAAGATTACAGCTTGTAGAGAATTGTGTGTTGCCGTCTGTTACTGCTGTCCAAGTAATTCCATCAGTACTGGATGCCATTTGATTCGAGCCGCTACCTGCAGCCAACCAACTTGTACCATTCCAGGCGATTGATGTGCAGGCTGTTGTAAATACTGAGGTGGCAGGCTGCCAGTCAATACCGTTAGTGCTGTAGGCAATGGTGTTTGTGCCACTGCCGCCGCTTAGCCAAATTTGCCCATTCCAAACAACGCAGTTTGCGCTTGTTGTAAACACAGCTTCTCCGTTTAGCGATGTATTCCAGTTGATACCATCATAACTGTATAACAGTGGATTAGTACCTGCAGTTGTTGCCACCACAAAATTCTCTGAAACTGTATTTGAACTGGACCCTCCTGAGCCAAATGTCATAATATTATTCCATGTATCTGGCGTAAATGCGACCTGGCGAATATATGCGCCATCTTCTATAAAGTATAAGATACCATTTGCTCCAAATACTAGACCACTAGGGTCCGACAAGCCCGCCTCAGGTCCTGGTAGGTTATTTAGCGTATTTCCTGTGGCATTAACGCCTGCTACATTTACGATTGTTTGTACATTTTGTGTTTCTAAATCTATTTTTCTGATGTAGTGAGCATTATTTGATTCAGTAAAATATACGGCACCATCGTAATGTGTCATACCAACCGGACCCTCAAACTCTAGGGTCGCAGCTGTACCTAAGCCGTCGTTGTGCCCAGATTCGGAATTACCCGCAATTGTTGTAACAACACCTGTATCTTTTACTATTTTACGGATTCGCTGATTGGAATAATCTGCAACATATAGGTTTCCGTTATTATCGGCGCAAATGCCCTCTGGGTGATTAAATAGCGCGGCTGTTCCTGTTCCATCATCAAATCCTGGCGCGTTTGAACCATCGCCGCCAGCGATGGTACTTATTAGCCACGCCGAACCATCGTAATACAATTTGCGGATAAGGTGGTTACTAGTATCGCAAAAATATATATTATCTGTTGAATCGATAAAAAGCCCTGGATTGCCGCCATAACCATTGCAGTTAAGTCTAATTGTTGATGCCGCGCCAGCTAAACCGTTGTAACCATATTGAGGTGTTGTATCTACTACACCAGCAATTGTGTTTATGAGTCCAGAAGGGCTGATTTGACGAATTAAGCATCCCTGGTCAATAAAGTAGAAATTTCCGTATGAATCAAATCCTGAACCCGCAGCATTTGAAATTTGAGCGGCTGTTGCCTGACCACCATCGCCTGAAAAACCTTGGCTGTTATTGCCAGCAAATATTGTCGAAGCGCCGCTAAGGTCAATCTTAAAGATGTTTTGTTGTGCGCTGGCAACATATAAATTTCCACTTACGTCAACCGTTAAGGAATTGGAATTAGGATTAAATACTGCTGGGTTGCCATCGTAAAACGTGGATACAAAAGAGGACGCGCGTTCTAAATTGTAAAGGATGGAGTCATTAGTATCTATATAATAGTCCGTTGAACCTGCAAGACCTGTTGGTCCCGTTGGTCCGGCTTGGAAATTACCTGATATTTGTTGACCTGCTACATTTTTGAAAAATACATTTCCGTCATCGTCAGCAGATATTTTTGAATTACCTAGATATATTGTGCTACCGCCGACATAAATAGACCTGATTGCGGCTCCTGTTGCACCTATGTCATATGCCAAGTGCGCGTCAGGAATTAGTGATTGGGTAATAACGCCGTCCCATGAGCCACTGCCTGAGCCTTGTGGTCCTTGACTGCCTTGAGCGCCCTGACTGCCTTGACTGCCAGTTGGTCCAACTATAGAGCCACCATCTGTAAATTGCGTGCCATTCCATAAGTATAAATGGGAATTTGCTAATATTATATAGGCATCACCTGGTTGCGGGCTTACGACATTTGATAAGTCGGCTACAGTTGCTAATGTGCCCTTAAAATTAATACCTGTTCCCACGGGTCCTTGGGGACCATTTGGTCCTTGAGGACCAGCAATGCCCGCCGGTCCAGTGTCTCCTGTTGATCCTATGTCGCCTGGCGCGCCAATATCACCATTCGAACCTGCACCTGTTGGTCCTGTTGAGCCCCAGCCTGTCGGACCTGTATCACCCTTATCTCCTGGGGGACCCATTCCACCAGAGCCGCCGTCACCTGAGCCTGCCGGTCCTGTTGGACCTTGTAAGCCACCGTATTCAAGGGTTATCCACGCTGTGCTGCCATTACCTATTTTAAACTGGTTTGTATCTGTCTCTATGCCCATTTCACCAGCTGCAAGTATTGGATTATTGTCAGTCCATGTTTGTGCTGTATCGCGCCGAAACTGAAGCTGAATAAACGGCATTGCTGATTGCCTTCTCTGTTAAAACGGGGCGAAATTTAGATTTTGAAAAGGTCGTAACTGCTCAGAATATAAATTTGACATTTTTCATAAAATTATATTGAAATTTGCCTGTTTGAGTTTTAGGATGAGGACCCGCAATCAAATGCCGGACCTGCAATATATGAGTTACTAGATGAGCCGCCGTCAAAAGTGATACTATACATTGTGATAGCCAAACCGGGGGGTCCTGTAGGACCTGTACCGCTGCTACCGCCTCCTGCTGTTATGTAATCTAATTGTGAGAAGCAAATCCGTGTGTTGAATTTACCACCTCTAATATTAACGGTATTTTGAAAATATTGCTTATACTGTATTTTTACAAATTCACCTGGAAAAACTACAACTGATGAACTAAATGAACTACCTTGAAAATTAATTACTGAAGAACTTAAAATATTATCCTCATTTTTTACAATGTATATAACTGGCTGTAATTCATTATAATCAAATTGTGTATTATCTGTTGTTAGCTGCCCTGATACCAATAGCGTCAAGGCGCCCTGTGAATTATTTGTGAGCGTACCTGTTTCTGTAGAATAATCAAATGCGGCTATACCGTCTGAATTTTGAACATCGTAGGCATTAAATATAACATCCACTAATGTTGACGTTGTCGCAGCTATGTCTTCAGTTAAATAATATGACTTTGTTGGGAGATTTTTGGGCTCAGTAGGTATGGTGCCGCCTGCTGCGTAATCTAATTGTGAGAATGTGATTCGCGTAGTAAAGCGTCCTGGGTTAATGCTTACGTCATTCTGAAAGTACTGTGTGTACTTAATCTTTATATAATCTCCAGGTGCTATAATTATAGATGAACTGAAAGAACTTCCTTGAAAATTAATAACTGACGAACTTATAATATTATCGTTGTTCTTTACCAAATATATTACTGGTTGATTAACAGTGGAGTCAAACTGTGTATTATTTGTTGTTACTTGTCCTGAGACTAAAATTGTCAGTACATCTTGTGATGCATTTGTTAGTGTGCCAGTCGATGTTGAATAATTAAATCCTACTGTACCATCTGAATTTTCGCTATCCGCCGTATCATAGATTACATCGACTTCTTGCTCAGTGGAGGCGGTTATTGCGCTGGATAGATAATATGAGGCGCTAGGTATACTTCTTTGTGTGATGGTGCCACCACCACCTGAACCGCTCATTACATACTCAAGTTGTGTGAACTTGATGCGCGATGGTTTTGACGTAGTGTTGCCTAATATATTCCAATTACCAATATCATTTGTTACATAGCATGATATATACAATCCTTGATTGGGGTATAATGTTACTGTGTGAGAATCGGAATTAATGGTAGAATTGTCAACATAGTTAGACATCCAAATTAGTTCATCGTTGTTGTATTTGAATGAAAAATACACGGATGAACCTGTGTCTGCTGCAAGCTGTATATCTACAATATAGTTTATGACATTGGGCGTATTATTTGTCAGAATACCAGCTGCTGCATCATAGGTGCCAGAAAAATCTCCAAATGAGTAGTTTGCATCTAGTGTATCGGGTTTAAAAACAAAGGTTGACCCGTTTGTTTCAGGGATGTTTTGGCTATAATAGAATGTTTTGCTTGGTAAGGACCCAACTTTTCCAGGCGGACCGGTCGCGCCAGTCATTGTGGCATAACCAGGAATACCTTGTGGTCCTGTTGCACCAGTGGAGCCTGTGTTTGTTGCACGTCCTGATATTCCTGTAGGTCCAGCTTGTCCTGTTGGACCGACTGAACCCATAACATAGTCCAGTTGCGTGAAGTGGATTTTTGTAATATTTGGCATAAACCCGTACGTTTGTGATCCGTTATTTTCCTTGAAGTTGACTGCGACCTGATGATTTGGCTTTAGAACTACACTAGTTGTGTAATTCTCTACGCCAGACTGATTTGGATATGTTTGCCAATCCCATAGAGTCTGATTTGCGGTATTATCTTTGATGCTGACTAGCCAAGGATAGCCGTTTGGACCCGCGACAACAAAATTAATAAGAACAACAACATCTACGTTGAGCGGGTTCACTAGTATACCTGTGGTTGTATTATAAATAGGGTCAAAGTTGCCCTGTTTTTTGGTTAGGTCTTCCCTGTCAAATACTATGGTCTTTGTGATTCCTTTTGTCCCGTACAAGGGCAGTGACACATAGTAGCCTTTTGTTGAAACGGGACCAAAGGTTCCTGCTGGACCTGTTGCGCCAGTTGTGCCTGTTGCGCCTGTATTTGACGCCGTACCTGGAATGCCTTGCTGACCGGTCGGACCTGACGGACCCATAATTCCATTCAGATTCACATTGTAGATAGTGGTGTAATTAAATAAACCTGTGACATTTGTGAAATTATTGATTGTAAGGACGCCTGTTGTTTTATCGTAGGTTTGCACTACTGCGCTAAAACTGTTATTAAGTGATGCTGAGTCAACTACGTAGACATATGTACCTGGTATGTAGGCTAAATCTGGAGTGACCTGAAGTGTTATTGTTTGGTTTATTGCAGGGTCAATAACTACAGCTGAGGATGATGTGTAATAGCGGTCTCCTGGTGCACCTGCTGTACCGTCCAAACCGGGAATGCCCGTAGGACCTGTAGGTCCTGTGTAACCAACAACTCTTGATTGAAACCATACGTTGTTTGGACCGGCAATTAGAACCAGCGTTTCACCGGAAAATGCAAAGCCTCTTTGTGTTGTGCCATCCTCAAAAAAGTCATTTTGTACTGTTGCTAATATAAGCGGGTTGTTGCTGAAGTTTGCACCCATGTCCTGAAATGTAATTGTTCTGCCAATTTGGTTGCCGGAATAGGGTAGATTAATAGTACCCCCCTGGTTTCGCGTGTCAACGAAAACCACATTGGCTCCTGAATTTATCTGGGACGCCATTAGCACGCTAATCTATACTGGTTTTTATTTCGTTTTATTTGAGCGCCAAATGCTTATGTTAAACACTTTCGTAAGACCCGTTAATTATTATTTTATCACCTGCAGCCCAGGTAAATGGCGTGGTTGGAGTTATTGGTATTCCTGTTGTACCAGAATTAGCAATTAAATTCACTTTTGTATTTGTACCATTATATGAATTATAAGCTAAACCGTTATACCAGGCAGTCGACATTTTGAGCATTGCCATTGATAGTATAACATTATGTATTGAGTTTGAATTTACAGGCAAAGATACATTCCAGGGACCAGAGCCAAAGGTTGTTGTACTACCCATAACTATTATAACGCTCATAAATACTGTTTTTCCTATAGTTTTATATCTTCCTATTATTTCACCATCGCCTATTACGGGATTTGTAGTTTCACCATTCCACGCTGGCGTATATGTATTCCATTGAAGTGAATCGGATGATGGTGGTCCTGTAGGACCTGCCGGTCCTGTTGATCCAGTATTTGTTGCAATACCTGCAGGACCTGTTGTTCCTGTAGCTCCTGTATTTGTTGCATCGCCAGCAGGACCTGTTGCGCCAGTATTTGTTGCAATACCTGCAGGACCCGTTGAACCGGTTGTACCTGTTGAACCTATCGGTCCTACTGGACCGGTTGTTCCTGTTGCTCCAGTATTTGTTGCATCACCCGCAGGACCTGTTGAGCCAGTTGAACCTGTTGTGCCTGTAGGACCTTCAGGTCCTGTTCTACCTATGGCACCTGTGTTACCAGTATTACCTATAGGTCCTACAGGACCTATTAATCCCGTTGGTCCTGTTGCGCCTACAGTACCAGTTGAGCCTGTAGGACCCTCAGGTCCTGTTGCGCCTACAGTGCCTGTTGAGCCCGTTGACCCTGTTGTGCCTGTTGCGCCTATGGTGCCAGTTGAGCCCGTTGACCCTGTATCTGCAGTTGGTCCCGTTACACCTTGAGGTCCTGTTGTGCCTGTTGAGCCTGTTGTACCTGTGGGACCTGTAGTTCCTGTTGCGCCTTCGGCGCCTGTGAATCCTGTACCAGCTGGTCCAGTTGTTCCAGTAGAACCCGTTGGACCTGTTTCTCCTATAGGACCAGTAGTACCTGTTGTGCCTGTTGCACCTTTTGGTCCCGTTGTACCTGTGGTACCTGTAGTTCCTGTTATACCTGTGAATCCAGTACCAGCTGGTCCTGTTGTTCCAGTAGAACCGGTAGAACCAGTTGTTCCTGTTGTTCCTGTATCACCAGTTGCTCCTGTAGTACCAGTTGGACCGGTAGGTCCAGTTGGACCGGTAGGTCCAGTTATACCAGTATCACCAGTTGTACCTGTTGCACCAACGGTCCCTGTTGTACCAGTAGTGCCAGTTGTTCCTGTATCACCTGTTATACCTGTTGAGCCTGTTGCTCCTGTTGCTCCCGTATCTGCAGTTGGTCCTGTAGGACCAGTTGTTCCTGTGGCTCCAGTGTTTGTTGCTGCTCCTGCAGGACCTGTTGTTCCTGTTGCGCCTGTATCTGCAGTTGGTCCAGTGCTGCCTGTGGCTCCAGTATTTGTGGCAAGTCCAGCTGGACCAGTTGAACCAGTTGCTCCAGTGTCCGCTGTACATCCCGTTGAACCAGTGTTTGTTGCTGTACCCGCGGGTCCAGTTGAGCCTGTTGGTCCTGTAGTTCCTGTGCTACCTGTAGTTCCTGTAGTGCCAGTTGAGCCTGTTGGTCCTGTAGTTCCTGTAGTTCCTGTGGAGCCAGTTGACCCTGTTGTTCCTGTAGTGCCAGTTGTTCCTGTGGAGCCAGTTGACCCTGTGGAGCCCGTGGAGCCAGTTGACCCTGTAGGACCAGTAGTGCCTGTTGCTCCAGTATTTGTAGCGGTTCCTGCAGGACCCGTAGTTCCCGTTGGTCCTGTTAATCCCTGAGGTCCCCAAGGTCCCATTAATCCCGTTGGACCTGTTGTTCCAGTTGGACCTGTTGAGCCAGTTGTTCCTGTTGAACCAGTGCTTCCAGTTATTCCCGTGCCTCCTGTCATGCCAGTGTTGCCGGTTGTGCCCGTCGGTCCTGTATTTCCAGTGTTACCTGTATTACCGGTTGTTCCTGTTGTACCTGTTGTGCCTGTATTTCCTGTACGACCTGTTAAGCCTGCTGGACCTGTTGTACCTGTTGTTCCAGTTGAACCCGTGGAACCTGTGGGTCCAGTTGTACCTGTATTTGCGGTTGGTCCCGTTATTCCTGTATCACCTGTTGTACCCGTATCACCCGTTGGTCCGGATATGCCAGTAATGCCAGTCGGACCGGTTGTGCCTGTATGTCCAGTTGTTCCTGTACTTCCCGTTGGTCCTGATATACCGGTAATTCCTGTAGGTCCGGTTGTGCCCGTATGTCCAGTTGTGCCTGTTGAGCCTGTGGGTCCAGTAGGACCCGTTGGTCCTGTTGCTCCAGTTGTACCTGTATGTCCCGTTGAGCCTGTATTGCCTGTCGGACCACTTATGCCTGTTAAGCCTGTAGGACCTGTTGCACCAGTTTCTCCAGTTGTACCCGTGGAGCCTGTGTTGCCTGTTGCGCCAGTTAAACCCGTTGGTCCCGTTGCACCACTGTGACCAGTTGTTCCTGTATTACCAGTAGAACCTGTTAGTCCTGTTGTGCCCGTAGCACCCGTATCTGCGGTTGGTCCTGTGTTGCCTGTTGTTCCTGTAGTACCTGTTGGACCTGTTGGTCCAGTGGGTCCAGTATGTCCTGTTGTTCCTGTTGGACCCGTAGTGCCAGTTGTTCCTGTATTTCCTGTTGTACCTGTGAAACCTGTTCCTGGTGCACCTGTTGTACCAGTATTACCTGTTGGACCACTTATGCCCGTGCAGCCTGTTGCTCCGCTTATTCCAGTTGTACCCGTGTTTCCTGTTGAGCCAGTAGGACCACTAATTCCTGTATTTCCTGTTGAGCCCGTTCGTCCTGTTGTTCCCGTTGGACCCGTGGTTCCTGTATTTCCTGTATCTCCTGTTATTCCCGTGGTTCCTGTGTTGCCAGTATCTCCTGTTAGTCCCGTGGTTCCTGTTGTTCCTGTTGTACCTGTGTTTCCTGTTGTACCGGTATTTCCTGTTGTTCCTGTAGTTCCTGTATTACCTGTTGAACCCGTGTTTCCTGTCGGTCCGGTCGGTCCAGTTCGCCCTGTTGCGCCTGTATTTGTTGATGTTCCTGCAGGTCCGGTTGTTCCTGTTGCACCAGTATTAGTGGCTGTGCCAGCTGGACCTGTTGTTCCTGTAGGTCCACTTGTACCTGTGTCACCGAAACCTCTTGGTCCTGTTGTACCTGTATTACCTGTAATTCCTGTTGGACCCGTTTTACCCGTTGACCCTGTTGTTCCTGTTTGACCTGTGCGCCCAGTAGCTCCAGTTGTTCCAGTTGCGCCTGAATCACCTGTTGCACCGGTATTGACTGCTGAACCATCTACACCTGCTATACCTTGCGGTCCTGTAGCACCCGTATTTGAAGCAATACCTGCAGGACCTGTGGTTCCTGTAGCACCTGTATTTGAAGCTATGCCGGCTGGACCTCTGGCGCCAGTTGTACCTGTTGCACCAGTATTTGTGGCTGTACCTGGAAGACCTGCTGGACCTGTTGAGCCCGTTATACCGGTGGAGCCAGTTGCGCCTGTGTTAACAGCAGTACCTGGTATGCCACGGGCACCTGTTGGTCCCGTAGCACCTGACGCGCCCGTGTTTGTTGCTGAGCCCGCTGGACCCGCGGCTCCTGCTCTGCCTGTTGCTCCAGTTTGACCAATTGGTCCTGTAGCACCTGTATTTGATGCATTACCTGCAAGACCCTGAACACCTGTAGGACCTGTTACTCCTGTTGCGCCAGTATTTACGGCTGAACCTGGTATGCCCTGAATACCTGTAGGTCCCGTCGGACCTATTCTACCCGTTGGTCCTGTTGTACCCGTTGAACCGGTGTTTGAGGCGATACCTGGTGGTCCTATTGGACCAGTTGTACCTGTTTCGCCAGTATTTCCTGTGTTACCTGTTCCGCCTGTTTGTCCCGTTGTTCCTGTACGTCCGATTGAGCCCGTTGTACCTGTAGCTCCTGTGTTTGAGGCTATACCAGGCGTACCTTGGACACCGGTAGGACCTGTTTTTCCTGTTGCTCCTGTATTTGTGGCGGAACCGGCGGGTCCTGTTGAACCAGTAGGACCCGTTGTGCCAGTGTCACCTGTTGGTCCTGTGTAGCCGTGGTTATCGTAAATGTTTACCATGTAGTCAAAATTTCCCAAGTACTGACTTGTTAAACCCTGGATGTTTATGATATTGTTAATAACTATTATACCTGTTTCAGGGTCATATGTATATACTATTCCCTCAAATCGGATAGTTGGGTCAATCGAATTATATACTATTACAGAGTTGCCTAATCTATACGAAAGTAATGGGTCTACAAATAGTTGTACATTGCCTGCAAACGGATACAAATCATTTACCTGTGGAGCCTGTGTATTGTAGCGGTCTCCTTGCGTACCTGTTAGCCCCGTTGCGCCTGTATTTGAAGCTGTACCTGGCGCACCAACGGGTCCGGTTGGTCCTGTTGTACCAGAATTTCCTGTTGCACCAGTATTTGTAGCGTAGCCGGCAGGTCCGGTGGTGCCAGTAGGTCCTGTTGTACCAGTAGAACCTGTTGCACCCTGAATTATCCAAGACAAACTGTATTCGCTAACAGGGAATTGCAATGTATAGGAGTTTCCAGCAACATAGTAGATGCTAAAGATAAATATTGCATTTACTTGGTCATAGAAACCTGATTGAACTTTGTAAATGGCGAAGATTGACGTATCATTGGTTTTAGTTAATTGTAGTAGTCCTGAATTTGGATATAGATTAATAGATAATAGTAGTGCGTCTAGCCAATCATAGACTAATACGCCTTTACGGTCTGTGGGATGAATTTTTATAATTGATGATAATGCGGGTGTTTGACCATTTAATACGTAACTTCCAGAATTCAGTGTTGCTAGAAAATTAGACTGAAAAAACCAGCGACGCGAATTTGCGCCGTCAATGGCACTGGCGCCAGTAATACCTGTAGCACCTGTATTTGTTGCTGAGCCCGCAGGTCCCGTTTGACCCGTTGAGCCCGTTGGTCCTGTTCTTCCGGTTGAACCAGTAGAACCAGTTACACTCAATATGTTTACGCCATTCCACAGCAAATCTAATCCTGTGCTGCTTTGCAATATTCCTGTGGTACCTGTCACGCCCGTAGGACCATGTAGAATGAGGCCATTATAAACATGTATTGTCGATACTTTTATTGTGTCATTTCTCAAGCCTTCCGTTTTATACCAGACATTATTGGTACCCGCAATAATTGTTATGTATTCGCTTGGGTAATTTAGTGTTAGTGTTGAGGCACCATTTTCAAATCGGTCAGTTACTGCTGTTAGCAGAGTCAATGAGCTTGTGGCGAAATTATTTTTTGCATCCTTGAATGTCAGAACACGCCCAACTTGACTTGCAATCTGTGGTAATTGTATTGACCCTGCTTGATTTCGCGTATCAATAAGCGTCAAGCCTGTCAAGCTCGATAATTGTGACGTCATCGGGACCCCTCTAATCTATAAATTAAAAAGTCTTTAATATACCGTCTAGTACCAAATTTAAGAAGTCCATTAAAAGGACTTCTTAAATTTATCTGTGGTCCCTGCTTAAAACTGCACATTTTGTACCTGTACATAATTTGGAGAAACAATTGTGCTTACCGTCAATGAGGAAATAACAGCATTTGATGTATTACCATTTAGTGTGTTAGAAAAGGCTGTTATAATATTTGTAGTATTAACTGTATATGAGGACATTGTTGCGGTCACGTACATTGTAGTAGAGGGACCTAAATTTAATGCGCCATTGCCCTTAAGAACGTTTTCTAAATAATAGATATCTGTAATAGCAGTGTTATAGAAGGTTGAATAGTAAAATGGAACCCAATTAAAACCATCTTTAGACGTCAATAATCCATTGTTACCATTAACATCCATTGTACCCGCCGCCCACCAAAAATCATTCAAGTAATTAATTTTGTTTACTAGTGTCATACTTCCAGTAGTTTGAGCAAACCATGACTTACCGTCGATTGACACCAATATAGTGTTTAAACCGTTTGTAGCTGAGCCGCCAATGTGCCACTGTCCATTTGCGTACTTTACAGAATTACCAAATCCGAAATTTGTTGGAATTGCCGTGGCATTATTCCAATTTAGCGCGTCTGTTGACCACTGAATGCGGTTCACTGAACCTGCAAGACCCGATTGACCACATGAGACCCACAGTCCGTGTCCATCATTTGCTACTGCTGTTGCGCTCACACTAAACCCGCCAGATAAGATTCGATTCCAATCTTTACCATCTCTGGACCATAATAAGGTTGTTAATGGTGTGAAACTAATATCAAGTGCTGCCACGAAAATATTTCCATCGTGAGAAAAGTCATACACGTTTGTTCCTGACCCTATTGGATAATTTATTGGTGGATAGAAATTATAACCATCTGTGGACCATAAAAGCGGAGCTACATTTGCTAGGAGCGATGAGCCGCCAATTACCCAAGTATTATTTGCAAAAATTACAGCATAAGCACTTGTTTGGAAGGGATTATTTGTTGTTACTTTATTCCAATTACGACCATCTATTGACCACTGAATCGTGTTAAAGTTGTTTGCGCTATCGTTACCTACAGCATATAGTTGTCCATTATACAAATTACCATATACCGCATTGCCACCACCACTAAACATACCGTTATTTGTTGGACCTAAATATGTTCCCTGTTCATTTAGGGACATATAGACCGGTGCAGCATTTGTTGTGTTTTTACCAGTAATGAGCCATTTTGCAGGAAGCGACGGCGTATCATAAATTCCCTGAATGGTACTTGTTGTTATACGCAATGATGAAATGTCTATAATTTGCGCATTTTGGTAAATTGTAGAGGCAAATACATCTGAGCTGCCCGTTTGAACCTCTTGTCCATTCCAAAACAAGGTCAAACTGGAGTCCGCTCTTAGAATTCCAGTAGATAGTACATTTGTACCTCTTATAATTACTGTTGTAGTTTGTAATGTACTTGTGTATACGTAGTCAAATGACGATAGAAACGTAGAGAATGTACTGGTTGGTGGTGGTCCTGAGCCCCCATAGTTAATTTGTGTTCCATTCCAGTATAAATTACCATCAATGTCCATGTTGAGAACGGACGAAATCGATAAATCATTTGCAGGGTGAAGAACTAAGCCAGCTGTTGCCTCAACCGTTGAACCTACTACGAATCGCGTTGTTGCGGTGGACGCATTAATAACTGTTCCTGATAAGCCCTGGTCGTTGAAGAAGAATTCAATCAAGCCCTGTTGCGTTGAGTCTACTGATGCCTGAACACGTGTGGAGCCCTGGTATGAGTTCACGGTTAGAACGCCGCCTCTTGTATTTGGGTCAATAAACATATTCACGCCTGCAACATTGTTTATAGGATTAATGATTGAAGCCGTATTTGCTGTAAGATTTGTAATATTGATAAACATATTTGGTCCATCGAAGCCAAGAACATTTGTTGTTGAATTTGGCTCATATCTGTATCTAATAATTCCGTTATCTGCGGGATTTGGAAGAATTTCAAAGCCAAGCGTTGTTGTTGAATAATTTAGTGCAATTACGGCACTGCCTGTTGAAACGGCGGCTAAATTTATTGTTGCTTGAAAACCCTCATTATACCCAGAAATAACATTACTAGATATATTTATGTACTTCGACATGGCGTGCCCTATTTCCCTTAGATTTTTTAATCGGCAAACATTACCTTGCCTTTACCGTCCTTAATTTCAAAAATATTCCACGATTCGCCATATACTATGATAAAAGACTTACGTGAATTTAACCGGGGGTCGGCAGCTATGGGTGCTAAATTGACACATAGCGTTGCCTGTAAGCTGCGACTTAGATTAAATGTGCCAATAGCTCTATGCGGGGCTTCTTCCTTTGGTCCAAATGTTAGTGTGTAAATATTATTGACACCGCCATTGGGGTCGCGGCTTTCTTTGTAGCTTTTATAGTAATTTGCAACATCGCGTAGGATAGTTGTTGACCACTGATTTATTCGGTCTTTTGTACCCATGTTTAGACGTAAATCCTGAATGAAGGTTGATGCGCCGTTAGGCGGTGGGTTCAATTGATAGTGCTGATTTGCCAGTTGGCTTGCTTCTGTCTGTACACCTACTGTAATGCGACTTGTTGGACCAATAAAATCTAATGGAAGTGGTAATGATACAATTGTTCCTGTATTTAATACGGGCAACCATTTGACATCTTCAACCGTAAAAACACACTGCTGGACCATTTGAAACGGAAGGGCGACGACTGTTCGTTTAAGATATTCTTGTGAATCTCTGGGTATATAGACCTGCGTAGTTTCTAGCGCGACTAGCGGTGGTCCAATTTCATTTCTTTGAAGTGTTTGGAACGGTTGCGGTGATTGATTTCTGGCTACTTGTTGCAGAAACTGCGATGCCCAGGGTTTGGGTTGGAGCCTACCATCTGACGTTTCAATCAGGTCTTCTAACTTTCTTAGGTGAACACGTAGGCGAAAGCGCTGACCTGTAAGAGCGGTCATTGGGAATCCCATATCATCAAGATACTGATTTCCCAAGACTGGTAGATAGACACGTAATTTGCCTGGTGTTGCAGCCTTTGCGATTTCATTTGGACCTGGTCGGTGTCTGCCCTGTGACCGTGCATAGATAGACGATGTTGGCTGTTGACCCGCGCGCCAATTTAACCACTGTCCCCAAAACTCATGGAGCAGAATCTGGTCATTAAAGACTTGGACCTTTTCAATGAGGGCTGTGCCAATATCTTGTGTGTATCCGAATTCCACCCCGTTTATATCTGTTGTTATTGATGTCGGGTTTTGTCTGGCTTGTGCCAATGGTAGCCAACTGGGTAAGTCGATTAGCAGTATAAAATTCTTAACAATATCACCGACTGCCTCTATTTCAAAATCGGCGTACTTGCCCCAGTCCGCGTTATTACGGGGCTGCGTTATACGTATTTCTTGTGTGAATGCCGGCTGTTTTGAATAGACACTGTGAAAATGACAGATTTTTGGATTTGATGTAAAAAATGTGTCCTTCTTGCCACGCGCAACTAAATCAAGGAGACCGCCGCCAGATGACATTCCCTAACTAACGTCTTATACTTATTTTAAGTACGTTCCTGGAGGGAACGTACTTAAAATAAGTATAATAGTAACCAGGTGATACCAAACGGGACCCCTTTAAAAGGGGGTTCCGTTTGGTATTTGACGGTAGGGAATTTAAGATAACGTTAAGTAGCGAACTGTTGATGAACCTCATGGATTAAATACCATGACATACTATACGCTCTTTAGCCTCCGCTTCCGTAAGAACCTCCTGTTCGACTAGCCAACTCTTTACATTGTCACGCTGGTCACCCTGGAGCTGAATAATTTCATTCTGCTCCTTATCTTTTAAAACTGTGGCGGCGCAACTGAAAGACTTCTTCATATGTTTAGATATGCGCTTCAGGTCAAGGTCGTCATCCAAGCCTTCGACGATGGTGATGCTTCGCGGTCCGGTTTTTTGGAAACGAATGTGTATCTTGCTCTTGTGAATGTCTAGCTGCTTCACCACATTTGTATTAAAGTCGTCATCTTCAAATGTATTAAATGATGCCATTTTTTGCTAATGTCTTTATTTAAGGGCGTTATTCAAATTTTATTTATATGGTTAGTTAAAAATTGAAAAACTTGAGTTTTTCTTAGATTTAGTTAAAATGTCACAGCAACTGCAACTGCAACCCAATCGCTTTAATTCTAAGGTCAATGTTCATATTAGCCGAAATGGTGGTCCGCCTGTAGTGATGGAGTTTGGTGACCTTCAGCAGGCACACGTCTGGATTCACAGTCACACGCATGCTGACTGGACGCGCAAAAGCTTCGCATCGCTTGCTGCTGGACTTGAGGAGGCGGTACGCATTGATGGTATTCGTTTCGGGAATGTTTGTGCAGCATACCGTGATGATGAGCGCTTTCGCGTATTTTACGGGTCTGTGATTATTTAGATGTGTATTTGGCTCAATAATCCTATTTTTGTAACAACATCTAATACTGAATAGGCTATATTTGTTGCATCGTCTTGCAATATATAGTTTGATTTTAGGAGCCAGATAGCCGGATATAGAGTCCAGCAGGCAGCAAGAAAGGTTGCTGCCTGTTTTTCTATCGGTAAGTTGATAAGAATATAGAGGATTGGTAAAAATAGCAGGCAGCCTAATGTGAACCAGGCGACCTTTTTATTCTTGTCTGTTTCATTAATGCCAAAGTAGCCTGCTGCTATCATCATTGTATCCAGTATTAGTGTAATTTGAATGAATTCCGTTGTTACGTTATTTTGATTTAGAACAGCTAACAACATTAATGGCGTTGTTAATAGCCAGTCTGCGTAACGGTATTTTTCAATGTTTTTCTTATCGCGAATCATATTCCAATGTGCTATTGCAGCAATAGCTGGAATTAGAGCAAACCAGGGTGCTGCTGAGACTGCGTAGTAGCAGGAGGCTGCAAACATTGTGAAAAATACGGCGTAGTGAACGGCTGATTCTGCCGTTGTCATTCTGTTAATGTTGACGGTTATTTTCATCGTATGTGTTGTACCTGTCCACATTGTACTTATCTGTGTCCGCTTTATTGTACACTGTGAATTCGGCAACATAGTTCGCGTCAGTGTGCCACATATTGTAGTCAGCCATGGTTAAGTCCAGGTTGATTAGAGGAGTCCCGTAATCAGAACTTGGCGTACCAGTAAAGACCACATATGCGTAGTCAGGCTTGAAGCCGATTATGTTGAGTAGGTCGGCAATTGTAGTCTGGGGATTGGCTGCGTTTAGCGGCGGTGCCTTTGACCCATCGGGCAAATAGATTTGTACCTTTACGGATGACATTTTTTTGCATTTACTTTATGGTTCATTTGTGTATTCATTTTTTCACGATAAAAATTGAGTAGATGGTTTTTGGTTAGTTTTTTACAAAAAATGGTAAGGTGTAAGGCAAAGACAAGTTGCGGACGACTGTGCAAGCTTCATCGCATTGAGGGGCATAATACGTGCTTTATGCACTTACCAAAGGAGCCCAATCCTCAGCTTCCCTTTAACAATCAGTCACAGGCGGAGCTTCTTGCGGAGAAGAAGGTCAATCAGCTTCTTTGGACTGCTTCCTCTGCTGCTTCAAACCAAATCTGTGATGAGCCCCTCCTAATCGTCAGTGATTCAAGTGGACCCCTGGATGCTGTCGTCATTGATGAGACAACAGACAAGGATAAGCTATGCGGTCACTCTTGCATTGGTTTGGCTACAGCATGCTGCTATTGTAGCGATGAGCGACCACTAAACGCCGAATATACACGTCATGTTGAGGGGCTTGGTGACCTAAGTATCGGTCTGCGCGATGACGACTATTGTGAATCATGTAAAACCTGGACCTCTGGGCAGCATACCATGCCAGTGATTAAGAAGTTCAATGCCATTGTATCGGCTCGTGTATGTGAGGGCAAGAAAAAGGCACTAGGTGCTTTTGGATTGACTGTTTGCAGTGAAATCAAGGACACCATTCAGCAGCTAGTAGAGATTCACAACCTACTTTACACCTATTCAGTGGAGCAGACTCTGACTAATAGCGACACTCCTGATAAGCAGCAGGGAACGGGACTACATCCCTAATGTTATCAATGCCCGTACAAATACGAACAAGACGGTCAAATCCCAAGCCTGCACCAGCGCTAGGCGTTGAGCCATTGCGCCTGAGGTCAATATACCACTGAAGCGGCGTTGGGTCCATTTTTCTTTCTGCTACTGTAGCCATTAGGCGCTCATAATCGTGTTCCCTTACGGATGAGCCAATCAGTTCGCCCAGACCTGGAATCAATAGGTCACAACCCTGGACTGTCTTGTTATCAGCGTTTGCCATCATATAGAAGGACTTGAATTGCTTTGGATAGTTGTAAACAAAGACTGGGTGCTTGTAAACATGCTCCGAAATGTACTTCTCACACTCTGAGCCCAGGTCTTCGCCCCACTTTGGTAGCACGGTCAGCTTGTACATGGCTTGAATTGTTGGCTTATGTGCTTCGATTAAGGCTATTGCCTGGTCATATGTTATCCTATGGTAACTCTTGTGTGTGAATGACTTTAGCTTCTCAATAATGCCCTTACTGGTGAACATGTTCAATGAGTCCAGGTCGTCAGCATGGTGTTCCAGTACATAGTTGTAGGCGTACTGTGTAAATTCCTCTGAAAAGTCCATCAGGTCGTCCAGGTTGGACCATGCGGTTTCCCACTCCAGATGCTCAAATTCTGCCAAGTGGCGCGTTGTTCGGGATTTTTCTGAGCGAAATGACTTATTTGTCGTATATACCTTTGTTAAGCCAGCACACAGGGTTTCTAGCTGAAGCTGGCTGCTAACTGTTAAGAATGCCTGCTTTGCAAAGAAATCCTTTGAATAGTCGATGTTTTGGGTCTTATCGTGCTGAGGAATGGTGCTTGTGGTCTTATCTAGTAGGGTTGTTATAGTAAAGACTTCACCGCCGCCTTCACAATCACTGGTCGTCACAATGTTGGGATTCAGATGGTGATACCCCTTCTTGTGAAAGAACGTGTGCGTCGCATATGATAGCCCGGCGCGAATCCGCATTACTGCGTTAATTGTTCGCGTCTTGACCCGTACATCCTGGTGTTCTCTTAAACTATCTAGACTGGTCTTCTTGGCGTTCAGAATGTAGGTCAGCGGGTCGTGGATTTTACTGGCATACAGAATTTGTACTATCTTAATTTCGACTTGGTCTGCCTTTGTTGGGTGCTGAGAAACTACACCTGTGACTGATAGTGCTGAACCTACTGACAAATGCTTGATTTGGTCAATTATGCTTTGGTCTTCTGTTACCAGTTGCGCGGTCTTTGATGTTGAGCCATCAAAGACCTCTACAAAGGCTAGCGCGGCTTGGGTCCGAATGTTTCGTGTCCAGCCATTTACAGTTATTGTTGTGTTTAGAAGATGGGTGCTAATCTCCTTAATATCCGTGTGTTTCTGCTTGTGTGTAATGAGCGCCATTTTGGTCATTTGGTTTAGGATTGACGATAATCAAATTTTATCTATTAATAGTAGGGATGGATAGTTATGTTCAAATAGCTATTAAGTTTTTGATAATAGTAATACATTTTATCGGTGTAACAATCGTAACGCTGATTATACTTTTTAGTGAAGACCCGGTTTTACTGTTAGCTATTATTATTTGTCAGTCGATTGTTTTCTACCAACTTGTTTTGGTCGATGGGTGCCTAATATCAAAGTATGAATGGCTATTTGGCGGCGACTTTAATGGTACAGACATAGGCAAAAAAATGTTTTTCCTGTCTGATGCCTTACCACCCGCGGACTTTGAGAAAATGATTGTTGGCATTCCGCTGCTTTTGTGTATACTAAAACTGGGTCTCATGCTGATGCCCAAACACTTCTTGAGTAAAGTACAAAATAAGTATATGAGTTTTGCAAGTCTGCGGATTCCACGGACGGTTGATATTATTGTGCGGACTAAGCCCTACTAATCAAGCTTCAAATAAATTTTCAGCAAGCCTGCTAAAGAAAAGGCGAAGACTGCATGAGGGATTTCTTTTACCATATTTGTATATGGCTTTTCCGGTTCACAACGTGTATTGAAAAGGGCATCAAAAAATTCAGGGTCGTAATTACAATAGTGCTTTACATGGTGGAGCGCGTGACCTGGGTCACCTCTAATACTATAATCCAGAATATGCATTGTTATGTATAAGAAGGAGGCGCCAATTAATAAACTTGGACTCAACACCTCAAAATTAAAGAGCCGCTGCACAATAAAAATTATGAAGAAGCCGAAGAAATTCACAATCGCCTCAATAATTAATTCTAGGGCTCTTGGCATTGGTATAGTTTTGTCATGATGTAGAAACACATGAGGATTTAGATAACGGAGCGGTCCCTTACTACTGATTTGGTGTGCAAAGACGTGACCGGCGTAGCTCCAGCAAAGAATAAATAACGACTGCAAAATAGCGTTTGGAAAACTGTATTTTGGTAATGCTAATAATGAACCCATTAGGGTCCATGCAATAATTGTCGGAACGTATGCTTGGATGAATTCATTGACTCTGATGTTAGATTCGGATGACATTTCACCTATCTGTGTATTAGTAATGAAAATATTTTGAGTAGCGACCGCTTAAGGCTTTTACGCCATATTTATGTTAATGAGCCAATTAGTCGGCGACGTAAAGGGTACTGATGTTCAGCCTATTACTAAGCCCTACATTGGTCTTAATGGCGTTCCTATCGACCCAATCAAGCCAATCTTTATGACGTCTATAAGGATGCAAGAAGAGCAGCTTTGGGCTAATGGTCTTTTTCAGAACATTTTTATATTGTATAAGCTATTTGAAATTGCCGGATATTGCCCCTTTTTACTGGTCGATGATAATAAGAAGCATGTAACATCTAAGCTTTTTGAGAAATTCCGTACCATCGACGCAAATGAATGGGCGGCTAAGCCGTTTCGTATTTACGCCTATATTGAAATGGGTATGTCCTGCGGCACTCAGATTCGACAACTGTTTAAGAAATCTGGAGCACGCACATTCAAGCTGTACTTGGGTAACATTCTGAACATTGATATTGAGATTCCCATGTTTAGTCCAGGTACGAATTTTTGCCATCATATGGTCGGTGACATTGATACTATACTGGTGTCATCCCATTATGATTTTCATCAAGAGTATGCGGCAGCAATCAATCGCGTTTATCCCTCTGTTTTGGTAACACCGTACGTATGGGAGCCGTTCTTTGTCCAGGACTTGGCAGATACGTACAAGCATAGAGGGTGCGCGCCCTACAGTTTTACCATCATTGAACCCAATATTTCATTCCAGAAATGTTCATTGATTCCCATTATGATTATTGAGGCTTACTATAGGCGTTCACCTGAGAAGGTTCATGAGGTTGCCGTTATTAACGGTGCCAAACTACTGGAGTCACAGTATTTCAAGATGACGATTTTGCCGACGCTGGACGTGTATAAGGCGGGTAAGCTGCATCTGTTGGCGCGGGCAGACACCCGCACATTGGCAAAGGCGATGAATAATCACATTTTGATTCAACACACGGTCAATAACGAATACAATTACATCTTTTTTGAGCACATGCTGATGGGCTTTCCTGTTATTCACAACTTTCCCCGCTTCGCAGACTACGGCTATTATTATGAGGGTGACGATATATCTGCGGGCGTTGCACAAATCGACGCTATTGCTAATTTTCATGGCGTGCGTTCTGAGACCTATAAGGCGCTTATTAAGCAGCTGGCTTGGAACTTTTCTATTTATAATCCTGCAAACATTAAGGGCTGGGTTGACATTATTGAGGGGGTGACGGTTCCTTTAACTGCGGATGCAGTTGACATTTCACTGAAAATCAGCGAATTTGCGGAGGCGCCATACGCTTAATTATGCGCATTACATAGATGTTAGCGGAAGGTGTTTCTTTAACTTATTTATTGGTATTAATAATTCCAATAATCATGTTTATCAAAACATGGGATAACTGGTGGGTTTTATTAATTTTTGCACTGCTAATTACAAGCGTAGTTGTTCGCTTGTTAAAATGGTTTTTCAGAAAATTATCTCCCAGACCCGGTACTGCGCATAACTGCAATGCTTTCTGTATGGGCGGACCCGTGGGCGGTGAACCTGGGTTTCCTTCTGGACATAT
>Ga0114968_10000779_pt1 | contig 24014 bp, 26 predicted proteins | sample M_130807_EF_Meta_FD_87020 | JGI IMG/M metagenome (GOLD analysis project Ga0114968, IMG submission 87020) | Freshwater microbial communities from Lake Montjoie, Canada to study carbon cycling - M_130807_EF_MetaG | ecosystem: Environmental > Aquatic > Freshwater > Lake | place: Lake Montjoie... | reverse complement strand
GCAAGAAACCCCGACCCCTGTTTATAATTAGTCTGCTGCAACCGAACCCCCATATAACCCCTATATATAATAATATATAGGGGTATATGGGGGTTCGGTTGCAGCAGACTAATTATAAACAGGGGTCGGGGTTTCTTGCCTCATATCGGGATAGGGGTCGTGATATGAGGCCGTGATAGGAGTAGTGATAAGGGTCGTGATAATGACGGGGAGGATTTATTTAATTAGGCCAGGGAAAAAAACGACCCGTCGCGTTGTCCCAATAGCCAAGGGGTTGCTTCCGCTTCTTGGGCGACGATGCCCCCGGGCGGGGAAACGGGATGGGGTCCGGCAGCGGGGGACGGGGCGGGGGAATGGGCAGGGGCATGAGCTTGAGAATCTCGGGCTCGGGCTCGGACTCGGCGGCCATCCGCATCACCGGGTCGTTGGGGTCGTCGTAATCGTAATCGTCCATCCACGCGTCCTCCGAATTGTCGACGTCCTGCCAACCCATCCCACGCAGCCGCTTCAGCGGGGGCACCTCGTCGTAGGTCGGGTCCGGTTTGAAGCGGTCGAAGAAGTTGTCGAAATTCTCCCAGTACGGGTCACCCGCCTGGTTGACCAACCACAGGGGTTCCTCACGCCAGTACGTCCGCAGCATCCACTCGACCAACTCCACGAGACGGTGGGGAAAATCCTCCTCGATGCGGTCGAGCACGTCCTCGAGTTCAAACCCCTCCAGGTGCGTCGTCGCCCACTCCACCATGTCCGTAAACATCGCCCGGTCGGCCAAGTCGCCACCGCCGCCACGACGCCGGTCCGCCAAAAAAAATCGCCCCACCTCGCGAATACCCTCGTTGGGGTCCGGCAACGGAGGAACGAACGCCGGGGATGCCGTGGCCATCGCGAAAAAAATTGCCGCGTCCAACTGCAACACGACCCCGAAAAAATGTGCCGAAAATTTTGCCCAGTCGGGTCGGGGTTCAGTTTTTTTTCACCCATATTTTATCTTTCGTCTAGACGGTTGAGAGCGACCCAGTCAATGTTGGCGTCGTCCGGGTGCACGTAAAACAACCCTTCCACCTCCACAAGGGGCAGCTTCTGGTCGACCAACTCCAGTTCGTTTGCAAAAAAATCCTTGGTCCGCGAGTAGCTCGTGTAGTACGAGGGTTTTGACAAACGCTGGGCCGACGGCTCCACCACGCGGGTCACCGTGTAAACCTCGGGCGTGTAAGTAATCACCAAATATTTCCCCTTCATTTCCTTCATTTTCCGCCGCTGACGGCTGTCCACCGCGGTCAGCTTGATGCGGACCCGGTCCCCCACCGCGAATTTCTCGTCCAAGTACCGGTCCAAATCCCGCCGGGCATGTTTTTTCAAACGGTGGTACACGTCGACCTGGATTTCCTTCTGGTCCATGACGTGGTCGTCCCCCTTAGCAACCGCCGGGGCGGCGTCCCCGGGGTCCGCCAAGGGTTCCCGCGTCGCCGTCCACACCTCGGACGGGCAGTGTTTCAGCCGCCCGTGCTTCGTGTGGTTGCGGTTGTAGACGTAGTCGGTCAAGGGTTGGCCGTACCACCGGAGGGATTTATTACGGATAAACCCCTCCTTAATCATCTTCCGCATGTACTTGTTATAGTTTTCAATCAAAGCCACGGGCGTGTACGTCGAACCCCGGACGATTTTCATCCCTTCCCGCTCGGCAAAGGGGAGAAATTCGCCCTTGGTCTCCGTGCCGTTGTCGTAAATCAGGACCTTGGGCAGGACCCCGAGATGCTCCTTGAGGGCCTCAAAAGCTTCCACCAACGTCGAGCTGTACTTGTTGTTCATCGACACCGCCCAGACGTGGCGGGAAAACACGTCAATCACCGTCAGAATATACTTCCGGCCATCGTTGTGGGCCTTGTACGGGTTCATATCAATCAGGTCGGCACACCACTTCTGGTTGCAATATTCCGCGGTCAACGGGCGGTTAATCACGTACGTGCGGGGTTTGCTGAGCTGGTAGACCGACTGCTGTTTCAAAAACGCCCCGACGTCGTCCCGGGTGATGCCCAAGTACTGTTGGCAGACCTTGTGGTACAGCCCGGTAATCCCCTGCCCACACCCGATTTTGGGGTCGTCGTAGAGGGCCCGGAGCTTGGCCTCCTTGAGTTTCGCCACGTCGGGGACCACCTCCAAGTTCAACGGCCCGTAGACCAAGGTGCCGCCGTCGACCCGGTACGGACGGTACCGACGGGTAAATCGCTGCTGCTGTTCTTTCGTGAGGCTCGACGGCCACGTCCCCGACGTCAGAAAACCCTTTACCATGGCCACATGCTCGGGCGAATAATCGTAGTTGGATAACTTGTAAAAAAGATGCCGGTTGCGGCTCGACATGCGTGGGCCCGTATATACTACGTCGGCATGTTTTTGAACTGCCCGATGAAGCCCTCCACGATGAGATACACCTGTTCGAACCGGTCCGCGTCCATCGTGATGTTGCGGAGGTTCATCAACTGGCGGACGACGGGACGGTTGTCCCCCTCCGAGTCGAAACTGCTTTTGAGAAAATACAACATATCCGTTAAATCCAGGTCTTCTAAAGGGGGGAACAACCCCCGGTCGGGGAGGTACGGCTTCAGAGCCTTCTGCATCTCTTCGTACTTTTGGGTCAGAAACTCTCTCCGCGAGGTCATGTCTATTGTTTTATACTTTAATACGAGAAAGGCCGGGGGGCCAGAAGAACGGGAAGGAAATGGAGAGGGTGAAGACAGTTGAGAGGGTTTTACGGAAAAGCACGACGCCAGGAAGACCTGAACGAAAGAAAAAAAGGTTTTACATTTACACAAGTCACAACCTACCTAAAACTGTCTCAACTGTCTACACCCTCTTCAGTCCACCAGCTCCACCAGCTCCTCCTCGTACGACTCCGTCGTCTCCGATTCCAAGTCCGTCCCGTCCCCGGCCGGAATGACAAGACCGTGCACCTGGGGCGTATACACGAAACTCTCGTCTAAGTACCGTTGCTCCTTAAAGGATGCCACCAGGAAATCCGGATTCCATATGTACTTGACGCGTCCCTGCACTGTACGCTTATAGCAGAGACCCTCCTGGTCCAAAATTTTCCCAAACTTCGTGAGTGTAATAGAGACCTTGAGGCCCCGTTCGGACTGTTCAGCCCACGTCAGGTACATGTTGTAGATATCCATAGCAAAGCCATCGGTCAATGTCCCCTCTTTGAGCTGATGGATGAGCCACCGTTGGACCGTCGTAGTGCCCATAAGGTTAATTTCCATGGTCGCGGCGGTCAGCGGCGCTGCCATAGCAAAGTCGATGGGGGTCACGCACGAGTCCAAGTCGAAGTGTTGGAGGTACTGGAAGAACGCCCACTGGGTTTGTGGGTTCGCCATCGACTCGGCCAGGCCTTTGAAATAATCCCGATTGTTCTTGATAGACTTGTCCGTGTCAAAGAAGACAAAACGGCGGTTATTGTGCATAGGATACGGCGAATTGGAACTGGCGGTGACGCGAGATTTGTCCTCAACAGTGTACTGCTGAACGTTCTTCTTGTTGACCACCGTCTTCTGGGACGTCAATTTGCCCTTCAGGGAGTTGAAATGCTTCGTATTTGCCTCAGCATCGGCTTCTTCCAAGTTTATCAACAGCTTGTGCTCGTAATGGCCATTGAAAGGCCCGTAAAAGTCAGCTGTGGTTTCGACCGATATGTAGTACTTGCTGCCAAGGATTTGGTTGCCGAACCAGTCAAAGAAGAGCGTTTTTCCGGTGCCTCCCCCTTTCCGAACAAATGTGTCGACGTCCCGGAAGACCGGGCAAATCTGGCTCTTGATGTCCGGGTGCTGTATGATATGAGCCAACCAGGTCACGACGAAGCGGGTGTACGGCCCGAGACCCGCGGGATTCCAGGCTTCGCCCGTCAGATGGGTCAAGTGACGAAGGATGGGCTGCACCGACGCTAAAATCTCTTCCGGCGACGCGTCCGGGTTCGGCGGCTCGATTTTCTCGGCCTGGAACCCCGTAAAGAGGTTGAACACGTCCGAGGGGCATCGCGAGGTGTCTGGAATGAAATCTATTCGGCGGTAGTAACGGCGGGAATTGTCTTCGAGCCACCGTTGTATGAAACGGATTTTTTTGATTTTTCCGTCGGCGTCAACTTCTTCAAATTTCAAGGGGGCAAATTCACTTCGGGCGTCGCGTTCACTTATCCACCGCTCATGCCCCTCCTCCTTGTGTTCGTAAATCATAGCCCCAACAAGGCAGTGGTTCTGTTCAAACTCCGCTTTCATTTTCTCGTACGGCGACTCGGGCGGGGGAACGGACACGAACGTGATGGCCTTTTCCGTCAGCTGGATGTACGGGTTCTTGAACCGTTCCTGGAGGTGCTGCGACCCTTGCTTCAACAAGTCCGTCGGGAACTGAATTTCCCCGTCCAACTTTCGGACCATGCCGCCGTCGTGGATGAGGACGTCGAGGTGGCGGCCTTTGGTTTCCAAGAACGCGTCCCAGGCCAGGAGAAAGTCCCGCTCGACGGTCTGGAAAAGAATGGACATCAGCACGGCGTATTTGTTTTTGTACGGCTCCTTCTTGACCTTTTTCTCGACCATCTTGTGGAGGCCTGGGACCTTGTCATCGTCGTGTTCGTTCCATATTCTATCGGCCAGGCTTTTGACCTCGGCTTCCAATTTCAGCAGCAAGGTAGCCCCTTCGTTGGTGATTTCGCCCTCGTCGGGGTTGGTGGAGCGTAATTCCTTGTACAAGTGGAGGTCGCCCATGTATAGCACCTTGAGGAACTGGGTCTTGGCCACTGCCCGGTTGGAGCTGACCAAGGTGAGCAGCCGGTCGCGGTCTTGGACATACTGGAGCGTCGTCTCGTGGCCGATGTTATTGTCTATCATGTACTGAAGGGCGATGACCCAGTGGCAATTTTGGACGTCGGTGTCCCAGTAGTACTTCTTGGCCAACGGGTTACGCATGTCGTGGCGGAAGTTGCCGAGGCCGAGGCCCCCTCTGGGGCACAGGCGGCCCAGCCCAAAGGGTTCGCATTCCTTGCTCAATACGTACGTGACTTCGGCGGTGCCTCCGGTTGTGCGAAGCGTCTTGTTATATGTTTGAACCCGTGTGCGGTCTTTCTTATTGAAGAGCATGTTGGCGACTATGACCAAGTACTGGTCCTCGTCGTAGTGTTCTTGCTTGGTGATGGTGGTCACGGGAATCGTGGGGGCAATCATGGCTTATATGGAGTACTTGGAGATTTTTGGCTAAAGGGTCTGCCGAAATCAATTTTTGGAGGCCGTGGGGCGGGGGTGGGGGTGGGTGGTCGTGAGGTACACGCGGGGTGAGGGCCTGGGAGCCCAGGAAAAAGGTGAATCAATTTTCCGAGGCCCCGCCCCCCCCGCCCCGCTGAGCCCGGCGACGCTCCACGGTGGCGGCGTTTAGGCGTTCCTTATTGGCTTGATAGTACGTCTTCTGGATATCTCGGTACCGTTCGGTGTTGCGACTTATCCAATCTCGAGTGTATTGAGCGTGAAGGTCCCGTTGAAGGTCGAACTTGGCGGCTTTTTCGGCCTCGGTCAATTCAACACGTTGGCGGGGCATGGGGACGGGGGGCTCAATATACCTCTTCTGGATACAAAAAAAGATACAGTATGTACACAAATATGGATAGTCGACTATTTACTTACTTGTTTACTACGACGAATTGGACGGCCTCCCACTTGAGGCCCCAGGCCCCCGTATTGTTGGACCAGACCCCGCTGCACTCGAGAAGGCACACGACGGTTTTCGTCTCTGCCCAGTCAAATTCCTTCCAGCTGTCGACTGAGTGCAACGGTTTCCCGTCAGCGTCGTAGATTTCCACGCCCTTGTCGGGGATACTGATGATGAGGCTGGGGGGCAGGGCGGTCACCTGGCTGCTCTTCTTGGTCTTTTTGATTTTCTTGTGCTTTCGAAAGAAGGACGCGTACTTGGCTTCGACGCATTCCTTAGAGAGGTCGGTATCAAACCACGTCGAGCTCTGGGCCGTTGCGTCGTCCAACACCTTGGCTTGAAACTGCTGGAGTTGGAGTAAGAACGGGTCATCTACCGAGGCGAAATGGCCCAGGGCACTTAATTTGGAGCTGCCGGGAAAGGTGGTGGGGCAACTGACCGTCATGGCCGGGGTCTGGAGTCTTAAAAACTTATTGTTCTGGGTCGAGACGACGGTCCGCCGGGTAAACCCGGCCATGGCAGCGTCACCGTAGGTGGCTCTCCAGGGGTCCCTGTATTTATAGGCCGTGGGGTCCCAGTCTTGGTGCTTGATGGCGTTCATATTGGAAGGGCGAGGGTAAAGGCGTGGGGCTAAGGGCTTGGGAAGAGTAGTCTCTGTATGCGACTGGGCTGGAGGACCCTTCAGAACCAAGGGGTAGTTCCAAATCAATTTTCCGACGGGCCCTATGAAGGTGGGTATTTGGGATGTAAGTTAAGACCTAAGTGGTGGGGATACGAAGAGGGTGAAGAGGGTAAAGACAGTTAAGAGGGTTTTACTTCTTCTTCTCCTCCTTTTTTTCGTTCTACTTTTTTTTTTCGGCGTCTGTTTCTTTTTTGGAGAAAACCCTCTCAAGTGTCTTTACTGTCTTCACCCTCTTCACCTACCCTCTTATATATAAGACTTCCATACAAGTTCATGAAAGGGTCCCCCTTCTAGTGGCCTTGAAGTTGCCCCCGGAAAATTGATTTGGGCAACTAGGTAAGGAGAAGGCAATATACACTCCCACCTCACGCCTTTAGTATGACCGACCTAAGCTTCCTTCCCTTGCCCTTGGAAGTGATTGACATCATCTACAGTTATCGAGAAAGCCTAACTAACCGTATCATGAAGAACGCAATTAGGATGTATCATGATGGTGCCGATTGGCTTCGATATCGCAAAACGCATTACCTAGACGATGGGGAAGAAGAAGACCTTACACCGCAAGACAGATACCAAATATTCTGTGAGCCAGGTGCGTTTCTTTGGGTGATGAGAGACATACCAGTAAAAGAATTATACTCCCTTCCTTATCCGTTATCTACATGGCTTCCAAGATATGTCACCGCCCGTGAAGTCCAAGTGTACCCAAAATACTCTCGGCGTTCGGCCCTTCGCTATTGGCTCATAGTAGAACTAAACGCACTTCAAACTCCTGGGGGATACGACAGCTCTTGGACGATAAACAAGTTTTGTTGGTAGTATCAAGACCCTTACCCTAATCCACTAGAAAAAAATTGATTCACCTTTTTTGTTAGTGCTCCAAGGCCTTTCAACCCACCCTTCACCACCACACAGTCGTACTCACCCTAATCCACCTCCGTAAAATTGATTTACCTTTTTGGAAAGGTCAATCAAGCAACCCACCACGCAAGTACCACACAGACGCCTGTCACACCCTAACCTACCTCCGTAAAATTGATTCACCTTTTTGGAAAGGTCAATCAAGCAACCCAAGCACTCATATCCAGACCATCCTCTCACAAAATGCAAGTCGGCTCAGCACTTCCTGAGCATCCGTATGATAGTCTCCGGTGCATTTACGAGGACACGTACATCATGTATATTACAACTAAAGAAAAAAAAGGATTGCTGATTGCGGATTACAACAAAGAAACCAACACTACACAAAACAAACGCTTTTATCCTTGCAAAAATCACCTGCCTGATGACGATTATAGACATAACTATTGTGGTGACTACGTAGATTTTCGAAAAATGACAAAGGAAGACCGAAAGCTGCTTATCTCTACGTATGAGAATGAATCAAAAAAAATGAAAGGTTCGGTCGAATTCGATATAGGGCAGGGGTGGGACCCATGCACTGCAAAGTTGACCTTCGGATACAAAAACAAAAACCAGTTTGAAAGTGTACCACTAGAGGCTTACTGCAAACACTGCAACGGTCTTTTGAATGAGGATGAGTTCTGTGACCCTGATGGGGGTATTCTTTGGATGCAGGGTTATAGTGACAGATGGATGTGCAGCTACCCCACGGACGGCTGCTGTGACAATTACGACGACGACGACGAAAGCGACAGTAACAGTGATAGCTAGAAACTTTGTGCTGTAACTGTAATAAGAAAACCCTTTTTTTATTGACTCCATGGACCTCGCCAACGACTGGACGGAGGATTTAGACGCTCTGCTCGAGAAAATCCGGCTCAACGCCACCGAGATGACCCATTACCACGCCGAGCGGTACATCAACATGCGTTCGTATTTGAAATGGTTCCGTATCCCCACGATTTTCATGGCCACGTTGGGCATTTTCACCAGCCAGGGGTTATCCGAATACCTGGAACAACGGTGGGTCAACCTCATCAACACAGGCCTGGCCATCGCCACCGGCCTCATCAACTCCATCGAACTGTTCCTCGGTGTCCAGCGAAGCATGGAAACCGAGCTGAGTGCGTCCAAAGAATTCTACGTGCTCTCCACAGACATTTATAAGATGTTGAGCTTGGCCACCAGCAACCGGATGGTGTCCGGTAAAAGTTTTCTTGACGACAAGTACAGCCACTACATCAAGCTGGTCCAAAACTCCAGCCTGGCCGACAACCACATCGTCGACCGGCTCATCCCCATCCCCGTCGTGTCATTGGACGACACCCGCAGCCGCCACTCGGGGTCGCTGTGGACCCGGGCCTCCAACATGTTTGCCCGGCCCCACCCGATGGACGATTAAAACCGCACCGTGCCGCTACTGTACATGCTCGAAATCTGCGAGGAGTTCAATGCGACGTTGTACAGGACAAACTGGTCCATGTACCCACAGAACCCGGGGTTCCCAAATTGGGTTCCTTGGTAAGGTGCCCACCCCAGGTTGAAGGTGACGGTGGTGGCTGAGTTGCTCAACTGGTTCCAATTGTTGGTCCACGCCGTCGTCGTGCTGGCTTGTGTTCCGTTGTAATAAGTGGTGATGGTGGATATACTGGTCACAACGGTCACCAGGTGCACCCACGACCCTGTTTGGAAATACGGGCTCCCACGATAATTCAGCACCGTTTGGCCATTCGCCAAGAAAAAGGAAGTGGCATTGTACTGTATAAAACAACTGGAACCCGAGTTGGCGCCCGATTGGTAAAACTCTATGAGTTCGTTGTTACCGGAAAAGGCATTGGTGAGGTACGCCCAAAACGCAATGGTATACGGCGGAGCCAGGTTTGGCACCGGGACGGAAACATACGCTTTGGACGCGGTGTTGCCCGTGCCAGTCAAGTTGTTGGTGCTGTTGAACTGCAAAGCGTTGGACCCCACTTTCCCCGTTACATACGCTTGGCTGCCCGCGTTGGTCTGCGTGATGCTGACAGACTGTGTGCCGGAGTTGGTCAAGTTGTTTTCGAAATCCAACTGCACCAAGGGGTTGATGCTGTAAACCGTCACCGACCCCGACGCGGTCGACGCCGCCGACGACCCCGACGCGTTGACCGCCGCCACTGTAAATGTGTACGAGCCGGACGCCACGCTTGAAAACGTCGTCGAGGTGCCGGTTAATCCCGTTTGCGTCGACAGCGAACCTTGCACGTTGACCACGGTGTACGACGTTGCGGTGGCCACCGCCGTCCACGACACGGTGATAGTGGTCCCCGACACGGACGCCGAAGGGGCCGACGGCGTCGCCGGGACCGGGAGGCGGGACCGGGATTTGCTTCCGTGGTTGTGAACACTGCCCAACAAATTCATGGATATATTTTATTTAGATATATCATATTCTCTAATTAAAATGCCTCCCCCCGTCCGTGTGACCAAACGTTTTTCTCGGGCCGCTGCGGCCTCCCCCGACGTGTCCGCCGACGCCGACGGCCCCGTCTTGACCTTTGCGGCCGAAACGGAAGTGTTCGCTGAGCCGCCGCCGGACCCGCCAGTCAGCGGCGATTTCTTGCAGAACCTGACGGCCCCCGCGTTCCAGGCGAAACAACAGCACGACCGCGAGGTGGAAGAACTCCGGGCGGTCACGGCCAAAGCTCAGAAGGAGCAAGAAAAGGTTTCTAAACGCATGGTGGCGACGGCAGAACGGGCAAGAGCCAAGACGGCTAGGTCCCCGGCCACGACGGCGTCGTCGGCAGCTCGGGCCGCGGTCTCGCACTTGGTGGACGACGACCTCTTTTCCAACGAGGGAACTCCTTTGCTCGGCCGCGAACGCATTATCCTTTTGACCAAGGTCCAGCAGTACAAGACCCTGTTTCCGCAGAAGGTGGGCAAGATGAAGGTCAAGAAAAACTGCACGGTGGAGGAACTCCAGCAACTCTTGGACGAGATGGACTGCCTCATCAACGTGACGACCTTGGACGATTTTATCACGGAGAGCATCATTGGCTGCATTAAAATCGTCGAGGGGGCGACGGCGAATTTAGAAAACTACAACTTGACTGGGCTGTCAGACATGCTGAAGCAGAACCCCCAATTTACGACCCTGTGCAAGATGCTCTGCATCAAGTACGGCTGCTTCAACGCCGTCCCGCCCGAGTTTCAGCTCATCATGGTGGTCGCGACCTCGGCGTACATTTGCACGACCAAGAACAAGTCGCGGAGGGCCATGTCGGCGTACCTGGACCAACCTATCCACGCCTGAGGAAAAAGGTTCTGCCCCTAAGGTATAGATAGGCCCCTGACCATGACCAGACATTGCACGACGCTCCCGATGCAGAACTGCAAACCTTACCACATGTTGCCCCCGCCCCCTAGTACCCACGAGAAGGAAGAATCGGTCCACGGGTCCAGCATCAAGGGGACGCACAAAACCCGGCCGTACTCGGTCTTCAAGTGGTCTTCTGAGACCCCCCCGAAGAAGGTATCGTCGGCCCCTGCACACCAGAATATATGGTCGTACTTTATAGGTTCCTTTTTCCGTTGATATGGTAGCCATCGGCTCGTTAGTCAAGGTGGCGATGAAGGCGGCGGGGAAAGGGTCGACGGTCTCCACGGTTGCCAAGGTGGAAAAGTCCGTCCCTCCGAAACCGCTGCCGACCCCGCCCAAACCCAACCATATTACGTCTATACCGCCCAAGCCTCAACCTCCGCCCAGCAAACCCCCCGTCACGTCGGTGCCGACCAAACCCAAGCCTCCGCCCCCCGCCCCGGCCAAGAAACAACCACCGCCCACCAGCATCCCGGCCAAACCACCGTCTGCCGAGCCCACGCCACCTGCGAGTTTAGGAGGCGGGGTCGCGGGGGTGGCCAAGCAGGTGGCAGGAGGCGTGGCGTTGACTGTGGTGACAAGCCAAATCACCGACATGCTGTTTCCCTTGTCGTCGTCCGGTTCTGAGTCGTCTGAACCCGCGTCCTTGGGCCCTCCGACGACGAGCACCGCGGCGGCGGCAGGAATGTCTGCCCCAGACCCTGTGTCGGTTCCGGTGTACGCGGATGCGACCACCACGGGCGAACCGACCACCAAATCGTCCATCACGCCCACGGACGCCACCACGTTTGCCCCGACCCCGGTGACGACGACCTCAATTGTACGTCCTGAAACAAGCCCGGCCCCGTCGTCGGGGTTTACCCCTGCGGTGGCGGCCACGGCCATGGTACCGGCAGCCGCAGCAGCAGCGACGACCACAACCTCGGCAATACAAACTAGCCCAGTTCCGTCGCCGGTGTTTGCGGTGGCGTCCCAGGCTCTGGGAGCCGCGACTGACACCTACGGTGCGTACCTCCCCTTCGTGTACATTGCGTTGGGGACCCTTATTTTACTCAAGGTGAGCCAGAAATAAGTAGGCAGGGATACTATAGCCATGCCCATGCCTAGTCGTATTTTCGTCAGACCTAAGTTGCCCTCGGTCCTTACAGGCGGGGCCTCCAGTATCTCGTCCAAGAAAGCCGTGGCGGGGGCGGCCGGGGTCGCGGTCGTCAGCGGGGCCGTCGTGGCGGCCTCCTCGGGCACCAGTCAAAACAGCAACATTGCGGCGGCCCCCGTCAACACGGTGGCGTCCGGCATCCAGTCGACGGTCCACTCGGTCACCAGCGGATTCACGTCCTTTGTCCCTATCATACTGGTTGCCGTAGGGGGCGTCATCGTACTCAAACTTCTTCTCTAGGGATACTATACTTTGCCCGAGTTCATCATGTCCACGTCGTTTCAGCCGTCTCTCGTCAAATCCCTGGCCGTCGCCGGTATCATCGCCGCGGAAGAAATGTACTATTTCGGCAACACGGACACCCGCAACGTCCTGATGTACGCCAGTACCGTCGGGGCCGCCTCCTACGCCGCCGCCATGATTACGAGCATGACCGCACCCAACATCAACCTGAACCTGGGGCCCATCACTACCGACGGGAAAATTCTGGAGGACCGCCTGTTGGAGGTGGCCCTCGCTTTAGCCGGTTCCAGTTTTCTGCATTCGTACTACCACAGCGGGTACGATTTCCGCAACTCGGCCAACATGCCCCGCATCTTGGGCGTCCTTGTGGCCGAGGTGGGGGCCGAGTACATCAACGACTACTTGAACGGTCAGGCCCTGTCGTACCTGCACTAAACAACAAAGTAAAGTGTCTCGGTACTTTATAAAGCATGGGAAACAAGGCCCCGGTCAACGCCGACACCAAGTCGGCCGCGGGAAAACAGCAACTGGCCCTGCAGAAATCTAACGACAAGGCCGTTCAGGATTTGAAAAAAATAGCCCCGTATGCGATTGACGCCGTGGTGGCCGTTTCCAACCTGACCCCGGCCGGGAAGGTCATTAACCTGGCCTTGGGGGCCGCTGGGATTGACCCCGCAACGTCCATCGACAAGGCCTTGGGGTTGCCCCCGTCAGCCTTGGACCGGGCCAAAGCGGGGGCCATGGGGTTGGCCGTCGGGGCGGCGGTCGGCGTGGCCTCCAAGGCGTCGTCTATTCACGCTCCGGCCAAACAAAAGCCCATTCCCCGTCCTCCCCCTCCGCCGCCTCCCCGTGTCTCCTTTGGCAAGAAAAAATAACCTCCCCCTCGTTGTATAGTAACCATGACCATTCAACGAGTTTATAATAAATATTCCTTTAAACTATATATCTTGCTGCTGTACGTGTATGGCCTCTTACGGACCCTCCTCGCCCGAATTCAATCTAGTGTTTTCGTTCACCGACCCGGCGGATTTAGCCAACCACCTGGAACTCTACCAAGAATTCTCAGCGTGGCGGGACAAACGCCTGACCCGCCGCCAAACGGACCAACGGGGCAAACACATCAAGAACCTCCACCGGATGGCCCGGGCCTACCACACCCGGTACCCCCTCATCCCCTACCGGGAATGTCTTAAAATTATAGCCCAGGGTCTTAAAAATAATAGTATGCCCATACCGTATAACGAGGTTGACCACGAAGACGACCATGGAGTTCAACCTGGTCAACAAGACGGTGACCCTGTGCGGGAAGCGGAACTGCGGCAAGTCCCGGCTGCTGAAGTACCTGGTCACCCGGCATAAAAGCTCGTACAAAAAAATCTTTTGTATTTGCCCCACCGAGAAAATCAACCGGTTCTACGCCGACCTCGTCCCGGAGGACTGCATCTTCGAGCAGTGGGACGAGCAGTGGGTCGAGTCCCTTATCGGCGAGTTGACCCGGCTCAACGCGGGAAAGACCAACGCCAACGCGAGTCACGTACTACTCATTTTAGACGACTGCATCAGCGACGTGAATTTCCACCAAAGTGCCGCTCTCAAAAAACTCTATACGAGATGTCGTCATTTCTTCTTGACGCTCATCAACACCACGCAGTACTTGACAGGGATTCCCCCGGTGGCCCGGAACAATTCTGATTACGTGCTGGTCGGGCAGCTGAACCGGGCCTCGGTGGGCCTGTTGTGCGACGAGTTCATGAGCGGGGAAATCGACCGCCCCGAGTTCATCAAGATGTACCACGAGGCGACCCGGAACTACGGGTTTTTGGTCATCAACAACAACAGCGTCCAAAATGGGGACGACCTCGACGAAATCTACGGCGTGGCTCGTACCCCGGCCCACTGCGTGACGTAAAATAAATCTCCCCACAAGGTATACGTTTAGCAAACCATGGCCGCCCCGGACCCCCCCAACCCCATGAGCTTCTCGGTGGAGCCGAGCGACTACCTCGGGTTCGATTACGAGCAATTTAAGGAAGCCCAGTACAAATTGGCGTTGTCCAACCCGTCGCAATATTTCACCCAACGTGAGGCCATTATTAAGTCGGTCCGTAACCAAGCCGTCACCGATATTTACGCTACCATCTATAATGCCCTGACCACGGGCACGGACAAAGGCGGCCGCAACCTGATTGTGCCCGGGGTCGTGCCCCACTACCCCCGCCAAGAGGTGTCCAAGTTTGCCCTGTCGGCCGCCCAAACCCTCGCCAAGATTAGTGAAAGTGCGGTCGACCTCATCTTGCCCAAGAACTTCCAGGAGATTGCCCTCAAGCGAACGCACGACAAGTCCCGCGGCAACGGCATCATGTAAATCGACTTGACTATATAAAGTGTCTATCCATTTTATATAATCGCCACCCACCATGACCGACGCCATCGACGGAGAGAATTATGACATGTACTTCCACAGCGGCATGGGCTACGGCAAACAACCGCCCATCCGCCCCGCCGTGTTTAATTTCCAAAGTGCCCGGCCGCACGGGCTGGAGCACGACCGCGTCACCGAGATGGACCAGTACACCAACGACAAAACCCAACACTGGTCCGTGGCCCCCGAAAAACCCCTCGCGGGGCCGTCGCCTTTAGGCAACCCCCACGCCCGACCCATGGAGGTCCTGCACCAACCGTGGGGGATTTTCTCAGACGCCTTCCCCGCGTACCACCATGCTGAATACCAGCCCGACGTGCTGTACGAGAAAGGATACAACACCAAGACCGGCCGCCAAATCGAGGAAGATGTGCGGGACCAAAACTGGGCCCAAGACATCTTTGAACAGGTCGCCGGGCCCGACGACGACGGGGGCGGGGCCAACGCGGCCGGAGGGGGGCCGGGACCCGGGCCTGTCCCCGTAGCCCGACGGGGGGAATTGCCCCCGCCCGGGTCGGTCGGAGGGCCCAAACGGGTTGCCAAGGGTTCCACCAAATCCAGTCGGGGCCCCCTTGCCGGGGTTCAATCGCCCGACACCCGGGCACACGACCTGGGCGGGTTGGCATCCAAAACGGCCCCTGCGGCTGCCGCCGCCGCTTCGGGCCCCCGCCACACGGTCCCCATGGACGTCGACGACGCCATGGTCCAGCCCATTTCCAACTTGATGAAACGAGGCCGCAGCGAGCCAGACTTGCAGACGCCCAAACGCCGGGCAACGGCGGCCACTCCTGAGGTGACCCCTCAAGTACCACAGAATAAACGTCGCCCCCGGTCCAGCACTGCATCCACCAGCGGGGAAGTGTACGCCCCCAAGCGACGCCTTGCTGAAGCCGACGACCCCATGGACATTGCCTCCGAAGCCACACCCCGTAAACGCGGTCAACGTCGTCCAAGGTCAGCCCCGTCGCCAGAAAGCACAGGTGCCGCAGCCGAACCTAAGCGGGCCCGCCCGCATGGCCCGGTGGCAGGAGGTGGGCCGAGGGGTCCCCGTCGAACAGGCCCGTTTACGTCGCCCCCGGCAGCCGGAGGGGGGCCGGGTCCAGCCGCCAAGGCAGGAGCTCTGGACTTGGACAATGCCCGACCCGCCGCCAAAAAAACAAATTCAGAAGCCCAACGGTACAAGGACCTCAGAAAACGGTTCTGGAAGCACGACTTGTCGCTTGAGGAAGAGGAAGAGTTGTGGGACATGGCGGTCCGTTTCGGTTACGAAGATGAGTTGAAAAGCGAACATGGGTCCGCCCACTCCAGCCGCCCCAACAGCGGCCGGGCAAGTAGTGCCAGGTCGCTGCAGTCCCAGTCGTCCAAATCCGGTCTGACCACGCCCATGTCCAAGTCCGGGTCGCTCAGGTCTAGCTTGACCGCCCCCAAGTCCAGAGACCGCACCAACTGGGGCCAAAATCCCAATGTTCAACGGTCGCTCCGCGGGTCGGCCCGGGCCCAGCAACTGCAACGGCAAGAGGCGTACGTTCAAGACAATTACGAGGGAGACGAGGTCGCGGAAGACCTCGCACTGGATGTGCCCCTCCAACGCCCTCAACGACGCCGGTCGGCCCCCCAACGGGACACCAGCGATTTAGCCCAACGGTTTGCCGAGGCCCAAACCGCCCTAGGCGACCTCTTGTCCAACAACGGGGCCGGGTTGGAGGCCAACGTCCGCAAGTCCCAAAGCAAAAAGGCCAAGCACCTCCGCGACGTCCTCCGCGAACTCAACAGCCACTTGCCGCCGTCTCAGCGCGGCAAATTCAACAACGGCCGGTACACGACCGCCGGGGACGTCCGTCGCTTGTTGGAAGAGGTCCGCGAGTATTTGTAAGAATATACTGTATACGCCATGGAAAACAATCGCCCCGTCGTAAAAATCAAAGGGGCCCGGCAGACCAAGGCCGTTCGCAACGTCAAGCCCAAGTACAGCAACTTCCACCTGACCATCAACACCAACCAGCAGTACAAGGAGGGTGACGCCAATTTAGCCAACGACGAGGGCGTCTTGGACGACCTCATCCAAAATATTTTGAACCACATCGACGCGTACGTGAAATTGCCGGAGGGAACCCCGTGGGACGACCGCACAATCGAAGACGTCGACATCGACTACGTGGTCGAGCGGGGGGCCAAACGGGGCCAACTGCACTGCCACATCCTGTTCCGGTTCAAACACCACACGAAAATCCAGCTCGACTACGGAAAAATCAAAACGGCTATCACCGAGGGTTTGGGGGTCAAAAACGTTTACATGTACAATCGCCTGGTCCGCGGCAACGGGAACCAGAGCGTCTTGGATTATATCAACAAGTATGTATAAATGGCCGCTGTCTTCAACAAATCTACCAGCAACACCTCGGGCATCGCCGTCAACACCTTGGCCATCAGCGGGGCGGCGACGTTCAACAGCATTTCCTGCGGCCCCTTGGCGGCCTCGAACGCGACCCTGTCGGGGACGTTGACCGTGCCGTCGCAATCGACCTTGGGCAACACCGTCGTGGGCAATTTGACCGTCAGCAGCCTTTCGTACTTGGGGCCGGTTTCGGTGAGCGGCCAACTGGTCTCGACGTCGACGGGTTCCTTCAACGGAGACCTCACGGTGGGCGGCAACGTCAACTTGGCGTTGCAGTCGTCCATCTTAAAAACCTCTGGCTTGGTGTACGAGGCGGTCAATTCTGTGAGCGGGACGACCAACGCCTACACCATCAACTACGTCAACGGGGGTATCTTTATCGTGCCGTCGTCTGCGGCCTTGACGTCCAACGCGACCTTGGCGGTCACCAACATCCCCACGGGGGCAGGGACCTCGTACACATTTACCGTGGGCTATTACCAAACGTCGACGCGGTACTACATCAGCCAAATCAGCGTCCAAGACACGGCGTCTAACTACATCGTGGGCGGCAGCGGGACGTTTGCTACGCCCCTGTTCAACGGCGGGACGCCGTCCTTGACCGGGTCGACCCCCTGCCTTATCTTGCAACAGTTTACGGTGTTCCCTATTGCTCCTAGCCGCTACGTCGTGAGCACGGTGTCCCCCTTCCAGTGAGGGCCTGGGTGGGCTGTGGCTTTAGCGGGTAAAACTTCTCCTGCTACACTATATCATCATGAACGACGACGTACTCTCTCCGGTTCAGACCCGGGTCAAGCATTCCTCGGGGTTGTACCTGGATTCGTTTCAGGCCAAGGATGTGCCCTCCAACATGAAGCTGGAAACCATTGTCATCCCCTCGACGACCAACCCGGCCTTCGGTGGGTATTTTACCATCGATTACAAGGAGAAGCCGACTATCTTGAAGAACATGGTGCTCCAGTTTCAGCCGGGCAGCAGCTTGTCGTGCACGGGGACGGCGGCCAGTTACCCTCGTCTGATTCCCGCCTTTTACTTTTTTACCCGCCTGGAACTGGTCATCAACTCGCAGGTCATCGATACGATTTACCCCTCGCAGCAGTTTATCCTGACCCAGTGGAAGCACGATGAGTCCGACCGTATTTACCTTAACAATTGTGCCGGGAATTACGCGTCGGGGCAGCAGCGGTACACCCTTGCCCAACAGGCCGCTCCGTCGTATTTAGTCAACCTGGAGGTCTTTACAAACCAAATCAAGTACCTGTGCCTGACGGATTCGCACAATATCCAACTCCGGGTCTACATGGACACCCTGGCCAACATCGTGGACTTGTCGAGCAACCAGTCGGCCCCGTCCTTTGCCGCGGGGGCCTTCACGTGCAACCTTTTGGCCAACATCGTGCGTCTCCCTGCCGACGTGGCCAACCGCCAGTTGGCCTTGATGGTCAAACAGCCCTTCGACCACCTGTTTCACGAGCTCCGTTACGGCACCTTCACCGGCTATACCACCTCGACCTCGACGCAGACAACCATCGTCCTCACCCCTATTGTGGGCAAGTGTGCGGCCTTGTATTTTACGGTCCGGGCGACCAACGCGTTGACCAACGCGACGGCCTTTAACTTTATCCCTATCCGCAGTTTTCAAATTCTCAACTCGGGCGGCACGTCCATCGTCGGCGGCAACTACATCACGAGCCAGGTGGCCCTGCAGTACCTGAACAAGTCGTGGTGCAAGTCCATTTACACGTGCGAAAACTCCATCGGTTCCATCTCGACGGGGGCGGTGCTGGACAACTCGGCCAACGTCTACTGCTGGTCGTTTAGCTCCAACATCTTGAAGGCCTTGGACCACGGGCAGTGCCTCAACTCGTATCAGTTTATGGGTTCCGAGCAACTGCAAATCCAGTGGGCGTCCTCGGGTACAGCGGTGCAAATCGACGTTTACGCGATGATGGAGGCCTACATGGAGCAAGGGGTCAACTACGTCAAAAAGATATCGATGTAGTCTGACCCCCGCTGCTCAGTGGACCTCGTTTGAGACCCCCGCGGGGGGCCCGTGATGGTGTATAAAATGTGTGGTTATACAGCATACCAAGCAACGACATGGCGACCCCGGTACGACAGGCGAAATTGCTGCATTTTGACTCCATATATGCAAATTATTTGACCAACCCGACGAGCGGGGTCACGACGCTGTCCCCGTACTTTAGTTCGTTCCCGTTGAACGCCCCTATTTCCAAGGTCAAGCGGCTGAGTCTCAAGTCGATGGAAATCCCCGTGGCGTTTTCCAACGTGCGGACGGGGTCGACCAACACGCTGACACTGGTGCTGAACGGGACGACCTACACGGTGACCTTGGCCCAGAAACTCTACACGACCATCGCGGCCCTGCTGACGGATATCAACGCGGCGTGGGTGGCGGCGGCGACCCCGTACACGGTAACCTACGCGGTCTCGTCCAATTTGGCGACCCCGTTTCGGCTGACCATTACTACGACGGCCCCGTCGTGGCAGGTGGTCAACACCAACCTGTCCCGCTACATGCTGGGGTTCAAGGCGACGGATGTGGCGGTGGGGGGCACGGTGACGGCCTCGGGCAACTACAACTTGAACGTGGACAATTACCTGAACATGTTTATCACCAACATCAGCTGCCCGAACCCCAACCAGAGCGGGGTGGTCACGACCTTCAAGATACCCTTAAACGCGTCCAACAATTCTATTTTTTATTACTTGGAGAACGGGGGCTTCAAGCAGTCGGTGGATATTAACGACACTAACCTGGTGCTGAACCAGCTGACCGTGTACATCAAGGACCGTTTCAACAACGAGATTGATTACCAAGGGGGCGACTATTCGTTCTCTCTGGAGATTGAGTTTGAGGGGACTTAGTTGAGACTTCTTTCCCTGAAGAGGGTAAAGAGGGTGAAGACAGTTTGGACGGTTCTGGACATTTCTCATCGTGGACTTGGTTTTTTTATTTTGCGATGGACGTCGACGTTGTACTTTTGGAAAAAACCCTCTTAACTGTCTTCACCCTCTTCACTCTCTTCTCCCTACTGTGTCTTCTCTGGCTATGGTATATGCGATGCCGTACCAGTTTGTCTTCTCTATTAACAACGAGGTACATTTTAGGGGCTTCTTGCACTCCCAGCAATGTCATTTTACTAGCCCCTTGACCCACCGCAGGTGCCGGAACCGTTGTTGCATCGGGGCGGGGGACATCCAAGATTACTGCTGGATACACACGCTGCGGGAGAACCACCTTCGCATCCGGCCTTCGACCATCGCCGGGGCGGGGAAGGGGCTCTTCGCCATGAACCCTCGGGCCCCGCCGGACGCGGTCATTTTCAAGGCGGGGGAGCGTATCTGCTACTACGACGGGAAAATCATTGACAAGGCAGAGCTGGAGGACCGCTACGGCGACTACACGGCCCCGTACGGGACCCAAATTACCCCGGGCAACACCGACCGGTACGAGGACGCCGCGACCCAGCGAGGCTTGGGGTCCCTGGCCAACCAACCCCCGCGGGGGACGGCCGCCAACGCCAAGTTGGACTGGGGGCGGCACAAGGACGTGACCGTGGTCCGGCTCAAGGCCATCCGAAACATCCGCAACGGCCAGGAAATCTTTCTGTCGTACGGCTCGGAGTATCGGATGGACGAACCGACGTCGTACAGCACCAAATACGTGCGGGGATAGTTTTTAGTAGTGGGCCAAAAACCCTCCCCAAATTTGCCAAACTCGGGGAAACTTTCCCAAACTCTGCTCATGGTTTTCCTGGTTGTTAATGCGTGTGACAAGCTTAAGAAAACCCTCGCTTGTATTTTCTAAACCCCGCCTTCGGTTTTGACAATATTCTCCAATACCCTGCCCCTGCCAAAAAACGTTACCCCGTTCCCCGGAAAACCCTGGGCCGGGCCTGAAAACCCCCGCCGCAATGTGCCCTTGGTCAACCACAGATGGGCGAGTTTTTCGACGCTGGTCCGAGCCCCGGACGCGACCGTGACCGTACCGGCCCCGGGTCGGGAACCCTGGGCTCCCCTCAGAAGGGTTTTTTTAGACCCTGACCGAGACCCTAATCGCAGGTTGAATCTGAAAATTGGCGAGGACGCCGCCGAAATGAAGGTATCCACATCGCCGGACCCCCCCGTTCGCGAACCCCGTGCCGGTAATCGATGCCCAGAGGTTACGTCCCGACCGGAAGACCCCCTGGCCGCCCGAGAAAAAACCCGCCGTTCCCCGTGCAAGAGGACAGCGACGAAGAATCCGTGGACGAGCAACCCGCCCTCAACAAGCAAGTGACCCCGCCCAAGATGTCCACCCCGTCCCATGGCAAGAGAAAGGCCGCCGGTGGCAACGACGAACGCCTGGAACTGGAGGCGGAGTTGTTGGGGTCCATCACGCTCATGCGGAAGCTCAAGCCCGACGCCCGTCAATTCGAGTTGCGTGGTGCCGTGGCGAAGGTGGCCGAGGAGAAGGACTTCGAGACCCTCAAGGACCTGCTGGGGACCATGGACAAGGCCATCAAAAACCGCAACGACAGACAGTTGGAAGCCCGGTCCAAGCTCGAGGAGAAGAAGAAGGACGCGAACCTCAAGCCGCCGGAGGTGGACTTCTTGGCCCAGCTCAACCACGTCAAGACCGTGGACAACATGAAGCACGTCATCGAGTGGCTCAAGTGCGGCATTGCGGACGCCGAGTACCGCCTGGCGTATTCGGAGAAGTTCAACCCGCTCATGCTGGACGAGGACATCGTGCGGGAGGCCCTGCAGACCTTGGTCAACGACCACGAGTCGGCCAAGCGTCGCCGTGTCCCCACGGGCGAAGCGTCCCAAGCGGCGGACGACGACTACGTCTTCGACATTGGCGGCGGCATAAACGGCCCTTCGCAGCACGGTGGCAGCAGCTCGTCGAGCGGTGGTGGGAACAATTAAACCTTGGTCACCCACCCTCAAAAATCTACATGTATTCCCCTTTTTAGAATAGTTGTATGAAGTGTAAAAAGAACACAAGGGGGTCTAAACGTCGTCGCCACCGAGGGGCGTGTCGTGGGCCGAGAACACGTGCTGGTACGGGGTTTGGACCTGGCACAATGGGCACGTCGTCTTCTTGCGTTGGCCCCGCCACGAGTCCCGGCAGTCGTAGCACATCAGGTGCAGGTTCACGCAGAGGTAGTAGGCCGTGGGATGGTCCAACCGCTGGACGTCGGAGCCGGAACAGCAGCAGCAACCGTCCCCCTTCGCCAACTTGTCCCGGACGATGTAGTCGAACATCGATGAAAACAGCGTTTTCTTGTCGTTGGCGACGGAACGACGGAGGACCCGGGGGTGCCCCAACGGCCGTCCCGCCGTTTCGGCGTCCAGGGGCTCCTCCTTGGCCTCCAAAAGCGGGTCCTTCACCCGGGCGTAGGCCATCTTCAGCGTGAAGACCAACTGGTCCGCCGTTTGGGTCAGGCCCTTGTCCTCGGTCGCCGACACCGTCTCCAGCGTGAACCGCGGCGTGTTGAATTCGTCCCGTTTACGGAGCTTGTCCACGTGCGAGATGAACAGGTCGAACGCGAGGTCGAGGTTGGCGGGGTCGTCCTCGTCGAGCGACCGGAAGACCAGCCGCCATTCGTGGTCGTTCGTCGTCTCCAAATCGGCCCGGATGTCGAATTCGACATCGGCCCCGCACGACTCGGCAATGGAAGCCTTAATGTCCGCGAAGATGTCCCCGGCGAGTTGGGCCCGACGGGCCAGGGCGGCCTTCTTGGGCATGATTTCACCGGTGTGGCGTTGTGTGTAACGGTTTTTTTTTTCGCCGCCTCCCCCGTCGTCACAAATCCATGCTTTACGACCGCATCTTTGCGGTGGTCAAGCTCTTTCTGCTCTCAGCGCCCAAGTTCTTCGGCGGTTTCGAAGGGGTCGACCTGCTCGACGTGTGCAGCCAAATCACCGGGGTCTCGTCGGTGCTGCTTTTGAAAACCCCGGCGATTTGCGACGAACGTTTGGATACTTTTATCCACGGCAAAGCGGTCATCGTCTGCACGGCGTTGGTGTGCTTTGGTCTCAGTTATTTCCCTTTGGCGGTGCGGTATTTGCTGAACATCCCGTGGCGTTTACGGGCGGAACGGCACAAGGCGGAAGCGAACGCGGCTCGGGCGACGAAAGCGGCGACGACCCGGGACAAGAACCAGCAGCTCTTGGGCTTTTACCAGTTGTGCGGCACGGTCTTGGCGTCCAAGGCGGCCCCGGAAACCAAGTGCGACCAAATCGGGACGGCGTGGCGGAATTTGCAAGGCGTGGTGAATTTGGACAAACGTTTGGAGAATGTCGCAGCAACCCATTGACCAACTGTACCCCGACCCCGACGGCGGCCAGTTTATCGAGGACCTTTCGGGCCGGGCCAAGACCATGAAGAAAGGCAGGGGCGTCAAGAAACCCACGACCGCGGTGCCCCAGGTGTTCACGCCTCTCCGTAAAAGTCTTCCCCGGGCGGCCAAGGTAAATGCCGCCCGGTCTCTCAAATCCCCGCCCCACCACGAGAAGGTCAAGAAGGTCGTGAGCAAGTCGGTCGCCAAGCCTCGTCTGCAGAAGAATGTGGTGCCCAAGGCCCGGGCTCAATTCTTCGACCGCTCCGATGTCATCCCTGCCCCTTCTAACAATTAAGCCGCTGTAGTAAAACCTGTGTGTCTGGGGATTGAGGCTGGGGATAGAACCCTGTGATAAACTTTTTGTGATAGACCTTGTTGATACTGTAACATAAAATGCCCTGTCCCCCCCTGTCCCCTATTACGTATAGCCTGCTCCAACCGAACCCCTATATAAACCCCCCCATCGTGATTCATATTGCCTGGTCCCAAACTCTCGTGTAACCTCATCCGACACCGAATCGCAAGACATGCAACGTACACATAAAACATATTTATATCCACACTTTCAGGGTGTTGTCGTCACTGCCGCTCACCACCCGCCCGTCGGCGAGCTGGACCACACACAGAACCCAAAACGTGTGTCCGGCCCACGTCGCCACGCAGCGGCCCTCCAGGTCCCACACTTTCAGGGTCTTGTCGCCACTGCCGCTCACCACCCGCCCGTCGGCGAGCTGGACCACACACCGAACAAAATTCGTGTGCCCGGCCCACGTCGCCACGCAGCGGCCCTCCAGGTCCCACACTTTCAGGGTCTTGTCGT
>Ga0114968_10000777_pt1 | contig 24022 bp, 14 predicted proteins | sample M_130807_EF_Meta_FD_87020 | JGI IMG/M metagenome (GOLD analysis project Ga0114968, IMG submission 87020) | Freshwater microbial communities from Lake Montjoie, Canada to study carbon cycling - M_130807_EF_MetaG | ecosystem: Environmental > Aquatic > Freshwater > Lake | place: Lake Montjoie... | reverse complement strand
GAGCTGGTTTGTATGATTTTGGTCAGTACCCTTTTGGGTACCTATCTGACGCGCTGATCCGGCTCTTCAGTTTTCGAAACAACGGTTAGCTAGCTCCTGACCTCAGCCAACCTAGAGCGCTACTGCTTGCCGCCGCGACCGCCAGGGTTTGGATCCATATCTAGGTCGAAATTGAATTTCGGGAAGTCCTTGAGGGTGAAGGACACCAGGAGACCAAAATCAGAAACACCGCCGCCGTTGTCACGCGACATGAAACCCAAGGAGGCGATCCAACTGCTCAGGTCTTTTGAAAAGCTGTAGCTTTGGAATTGGAGAATGCCGTTGGTCGCTTCGTAAATGTGATAGGTGTTGAAGCCGTAATTCTCATTCAACCGGGCATAAAACCGTGTGTAAAATAGGCTGCTGTTGCGGAAAAAGGGATGTTCATAAATATACTGGTGCCCCATCTCCATAGAAGTCGTTTTGCTCAACATCCAGGTGACGCTGTTGTTGGCTTCCGTATAGCTGCCAACACCGCTGGTGATTGGCAGTTGCAGGTCGGACTTCAGGGTGGCCCAGGGCACCGGAACCCAGAAAAGCTCGTTGTACACATTGGAGAGGCTACTGCCATATTCCGGATCTTTGCCAAACACGTTCACATAGGTGTTGATCCCCGCCCAGGTGTAGGTCTGCTCGTCTCCCCCTTCAGGCGTCTCCCAGAAACTGCCGTAGCCGTTGCTGCCCATGTAGTCGCGCCTCGTTTGAAAGAGATTGCGGAAACCGATGCGCGCCACATCCCATGAGCGCAAGCTGTCAACTGCAGTGAACAACGGAACATCAATGGAACGCGGCCTTGTGGTGGTGGAAAGCCGGTCAATGGCAGGCAGTCCCGCATTCTGACTGGCGTCCAGGTAGGAATAATTCAGGTAGGGCTGGAACACATGCCGGATGCCGTTGAGCCCCAGCATTGGCACCTGCACATCACTCCAGTTTTTGGAAAGCTTGAATGAGACATCCAGGCCCATGTGAAAGATACCTCGGGTAAAATTCTGAAGTCCGGTGACGCTGCCGACAATACCACTGTAGCTCGTCACGCCGGCACCGATCCTGGGCGTCACATTCAGCCAGCCCATGTAAGTCTTCGGGTACAGAAACTCATGATAGGTGTGGAAACGAGCATATCCTGGCTGCGCCAGCCTGCTGGAGATAGCCCCGAGCCCCTGGGTGATATCGACGGGCGTAAGCGTGGCCGTTTGCGGCGCCCCGATGAGACTGAGATAAGAGGCGCTGGCAGTCCCAAGCGAATCACCGAGCACGTTAGCCAGCCCCCCCGGTCCAGCTCCAAGTGCCTGAAGACGCAGCAACTCCGCTTCTTCCTGCTGCCCCACCAGTTCACCAATGATCCCCGCCGTGATGGTTCCTTGGTGATGCACACCTGAATTCCACAGGGGCCTGCGGGTGAAATCGATGGACAGTTCGGGCAGCCTGGTCGTCGTCCGGTAGAAGTTGTTCAGCTTGAACTTCGCCATCAAGGTGGCGACGTAGGCGTCATTCGTGTGAATAAGCGAGATCAGGTTGTCAGGCTCGCGATTGGTGCGGAAATCATTGAAGAAGAAATCTTCGTAAAAGTGAATGTCGCTGATCTTGTTGATGTCAAAATCAAGATACCAGGTGCTCACGTCCGGCCCCGGGAGGTAGATGCGGTGCTGAAAATTGATCCGATACCTGTCCTTGGGCACTGTATAGCGTATGGCGCTTGTCGCGTTCGTGTTCGGGGACGTGTCATTGACACCGTAAAGTTTCAGCGTGCCGAAGTTCTGCCGGTTGCTGCTGTGGCGCAGCGAAATCAAATCCACCCCGACACCCACACCACGCTTGCTGCGCAGATCAAATTTGTATTTCGCGTAGGTATGATCGCCATGCACGACGGCAAGCTGTGTCAGCAGGAACCCCCCCCAACGGCTCTGGTAGCCAGGGCCAATACGCCAGTTGGCGTCTTCATCCAGCGATTTGGTGAGCTTGGGCAGGTAGAAATAGGGCGTCTTTCCCGCATACATTTTCACATCCTTGAGGATGGCCCTGTCCTCCGGATAAACCGTCAGTTCTTTGGCGCTCAGCCGATAATTTGGGTTCTGCACATCATGTGATGTGAAGGAAACACCTTTGGCATCAATGCGGTTCTCCAGCTTGCTCCCCGAGTGGAAATCCTCCGCCCTGAAGAAAAACATGCCCGACGTTCTTTTGAGTCCGCCCCCGGTGGAGCCGCCAGTGCCGACAATGTCTGTTCCAGGAATGCCCGGCGACCCCGCTCCGATACCCGTGATCACATTCTTGCCCGACATCTCACCCGTGATGGAATTGTAGGTGATCGAATCCCCATGGTAGATATTTCCAGCCCGCCAGATCGTCACCCCGTCCTTGGCAACCACCTCGCCGCTGGATTGGTTATACTGCGCACTGCCGCAGCGCATTTCAACGTCGCCGTAGTGGATGTGCACATCGCCCGTTACCGTGGCGACTCCTGTTTCTGGGTCCATCGTCGTGGTTAGACCACGAATGTTCAAATCGCTCGTGAGACTGTCGAGGAGGGATTGCCCGCTCGCCGCCCCGGCCACAGCCAAGGCGCAAACGAGGACCGTCACGCAAAATTTTGAAAAAATCATAACACGAGAGGACACCGCCCTAAACGGGCAGGCGATGAGAGCCTCCTAAATAGGCTACCGGCGTCGCGGTGACAAGAAAAAGCCGGAGTTTTTTCACCTCAATCATCCCTCCGCCTCATGCGCACCGGACAGACCCCTTTTTTGGTGGGTGCCTGCACAAACTCCAGCAGCCGTTGTGCCTTTCTCGGCCATCCTCGTGTCACCGCCTGCTCCACGGCCTGCGTCAGGTTCATCCTACCGCAAAAAAGCAGTTGAAACAGTTCCTTGATCTCCCCCCGCTCCTCGGCGGTGAATCCATTTCGTCGCAGACCGATCACGTTCAGCCCGGTAATGCGGTCCTTGAGCTGCGCCGTGCAGTAATGCGGAATGTCCTTGGTGAAGCTGCCGTTTCCCTGGATGACACAGAAATCGCCAATGCGCAGGAACTGGTGAAACACCGCACCGCCGCCGATGAAAGTGTGGCTGCCCACCTGAACATGCCCGCCGAGCAAGGCCGCGTTCGCCACGATGTTCCGATCCCCCAGCACCACATCGTGCGCTAGGTGGCAGCCCACCATGAGGTAATTCCCATCACCGATCCGCGTCGCCCCGCCCAGTTTGCTGCCGCGATGAATCGTCACGTGTTCGCGAATCACGTTCTTCTTGCCCAAAATCACACTGCTCTGGGTGGCGGGGTCAAATCCCAGATCCTGCGGTTCCCCGCCGATCACCGCCCCGCGTCCGATCCGTGTCCCCTCCCCCACCACCACGTGCCCCACCAGCTGCGCATGCGCCTCGATCCTGCATCCGGCACCTATTTGACTCGGTCCTTCAATGACTACATAGGGGCCGATCTCGACGGTAGGGTCGATTTGGGCGCTCGGATCAATCACGGCGGTCTTGTGGATCATGCGCGATGATCATGGATGCCCCCTCGTGAGGGATCAATCCAGACTTGCAGCTCGCGCAAAACTTCCTCTTGGCAGGCAGCCTCACGTTGCCTACATTCCCAGTTCCGCAACGCAGCACCAGGAGAGGTGGTCGAGTGGTTTATGGCTCCAGTCTTGAAAACTGGCGTGGGTTTATCCCCACCGTGGGTTCGAATCCCACCCTCTCCGCGCTGGCCCACCGTTGCAAACCAGCGCCATCATGGCCCTCAGAGTCGCTCTCATTGCCACTCTGGCCCTGTTTCTGCATGTCCATCTTCACGCAACCGAGCCCCTGACCGGTGTGTTTGGTGAAAACTCCATGCAACGGGTGCTGGATAATGAGGCATGGCTGGGGCGTGGGTAGGACGAAACAAGTGCAGATCCCGGACTTCATCGCATCATGGCAGCGGTTTCATGGGGTGTTTCATGGCGTGCCGGGCGGAGAGCGTTTTTGCTTCAGCTCTGGGAGAAGCGCACGAGCCCCTATGGCTACAATGAATGGAATTTGGGTGGCATGCTAACCTTCGCCAAGGTCCATGGAAAACCGTTCCAAATGAACGAATGGGGCGTGTGGGGCCCGGACGCAGCTCCCTTTGTGAAGGCGATGGCAGCTTTCCTGAAGACGAACGGAGCGCGGTCGCACACGTATTGGAACTCAAACGGCGGTTATCCACGCGAGCTGAATCAGCGCGACAAGGAATGGCCGAAGACGAAGCAGGCGTTCAAGGCGGCGTTTGGGAAAGCTAAATAGCTACGGTCCATTCCACACATGCATCACCGCATAGCTCCGCCACGGACGCCAGGCCTGTGACATCGCTTCGGCCTGCTTCGAGGTGACTCCGCCGAGGTTGTTGCGCACGGCGATGTCTTCCTTGGGAAAGGCGTCCGGCCAGCGCAGGGCACGCATGGCAATGTAGTGGGCCGTCCAGGGGCCAATGCCGGGCAGCGTCATCAGTTGCGCCATGGCGGCCTCGGGATGCGTACCGGGTTCGAGCTGCAAGCTGCCTGAGCGGAAGGCCTCTGCCAGAGCGAGGATGCAGGCGGAGCGGGTGCGGATGACGCCGAGGCGGGCGATGTCATCGACGGTCGCTCGAGTGACTTTTTGCGCCTGCGGAGTCAGGCGTGTGAGCTCAGGAAAAGGGGTGTCGATTTTTTCGCCAAAAGCTTCGGCATAGCGGCAGGCGATCTTGGTCGCAGCCTGCACGGTAATCTGCTGACCCAGGATCGCGCGCACAGCCAGTTCAAAACCATCAAACGCACCCGGCACGCGCAGTCCGGGATTTTGCGAGACGCTCTTTTTGAGCGTGGCGTGCTGCATCAAATGCGCGGCGATGATGTCCGGACGTGCGGCGAGATCAAACATGTGGCGCAGCCGACCCAGCAGCGCGGGCAGGACGGGCGTGAGCGAATGCGTGAACTCCAGCAGCAGCGCGTTCTTCTCCGCCGCGTTAGACACCTTAATCCAGCCAGTGTGGCCGCCCAGACGCACGGTGCGCGCATAGGTTTCTTCGGAGACGAACTCCACCTCGCGGATCGTACGTGCAGCGAGAAACTTGAGCATGCTCTGCCAGTCATAGGGCGGGCGGTAGCCGAGCTGCAGCGTGGAGGTATCAGTGGCGTGCATCCTGCCCGGATGTGCGGCGGCCTCTTTGCGCAAACGCGTAGGCGGCATGCGGTAATGACGGCTGAAGGCGTCATTGAACCGGCGCAGGCTGGAGAAGCCGCTGGCAAAGGCGATCTCGATGATCGGCAGCTTGGTGTCGGTCAGCAGTTGTTTGGCCAACAGCAGACGCCGAGTTTGAATCAACTCGATGGGCGAAACGCCGAGCTCCTGCTGCACGACGCGGCGCAACTGGCGGGAACTGAGATCAAACTGTGTGGCGATTTCTTCCAGACCCGCGCCTTCATCCGCCAGTCCCTCGTCCATGCGGAGCATGATCAAATCTGCCAGCCGATGCGCGTGATCCACCGGCGCATGTCCTGGAGCCAGTTCGGGCCGACAGCGCAGGCAGGGGCGAAAGGCGGCTTTCTCCGCAGCGCCGGCGTTTTCAAAGAAGCGGCAGTTCTCGCGCTTCGGCACCTTCACCGGACAGATGGGGCGGCAGTAGATGCCCGTGGAGGTGACGCCGACGAAAAACACGCCGTCAAAGCGTGGGTCACGGGATTTCAGCGCACGATACGCAACATCATCATCGATAAGGTTCATGGAGTTCAGCAGGCTAGTCCATGCGGCCATACCGGACTGGCCGTTTTCGGACATGGGGTTATTTTATCTTTATGTCCGAAAATGGCCAGCAGCGGTTAGCCGTGAGGGCCATGATGCGCCAGAATTCAAGAAGCACCGACATGACATTCTCCAGCTATTTTTATAAAACCATGCCATCGCCTGTGGGCCTGCTCACGCTCGTGGCGAATGACCATGGACTGGCGGCGGTGCTGTGGGAAAACGATGATCCGAAGCGCGTGCGCCTCAGTCCGATGGATGAAGACAGCAAGCACCCCGTGCTGCTGGAGGCGGAGCGGCAGCTGCAGGATTACTTCGCAGGAAAGCGGAAGACGTTTTCACTGAAGCTCGATTTCACGGGCACGGAGTTTCAAAAGAAGGTCTGGGCAGCGTTGCTGACCATTCCCTTCGGCGAAACCCGCAGCTACGCGCAGATCGCGGAGCAGATCGGCAATCCCAACGCGGTGCGTGCGGTAGGCGCAGCCAATGGCAAGAACCCCATCTCCATCATTGCACCCTGTCACCGCGTGATTGGGTCCAATGGCAAGCTGACGGGGTTTGCGGGAGGAATGGAGGCCAAGGCGTTTTTGCTGAAGCTGGAGGCGAAGGAATTGACTCTGCACGGGGAGTAAGGATAGACCGAAGGTCTTGCTCGGATGGGAGCGTGGGCACTCTTGCCCGCCTCATTCAAATGGCGGCGAAGCCGCGTGAATAGAAGAAGCGGACAGGTTTGTCAGCGCTCCTTTTTTGCCTACATCACGGCACCATCTCCACACGCACCTCGACTGCGGCGCTGCGACCCTGATCATCCAGCACATGCACTCGCCATTTCCCGGCAGCTGCGGTCCACATGATGGGTGTGGCCGGATCGCTGGCTCCGAGAAAGCGGGGTCCGGCAAACCAGAAAACGCGGTTCACGCCCGGAGCTGTATCCGCACGCAGTGGGATACTCTGCCGCGCCGCATCGGAGGCTTGCAGGGTGTACACCAGAGCAGCACGCGGTGAGACAATTTTTGGTACTGCGCCTGCATCGGCAGTGACGAGGGATTCAGCATTCGACTCCAGAGGTGGAGGGGTTTTACGCGGCACACCGGCGAGCTTGAACATTTCCAACAGATCGGGAGGCCAGAACTCGAACACCTCGTGTTTCAGGGGACGTTTGCCATCATCGCGCGCGACGCGGAGGCCGTTGGTGGTGTCGATCAGTACATCGCGATGGATATCGCAAGGAGTGATGGGTGACACACCGGGTATGAAGCCACCCTGCACGCGATGCTGACAGAACGGTGTGGGGAGCTGGCCTGATACTGCGCACAGTTCCACCTGTGAGACTCCCGCAGGAGGCTTTTCACGTTTCATCGGCAGGCGCAGATGACGGAACGTTTCGAACAGCAGAGGTGCCGCGCACTCGCGTGCGATGAAGGCCGGATTGGCCTTGCCGTTGAAATTACCGATCCACACCACCAGCACATACTCGCCGCGCATGCCCGCCGCCCAGGCATCGCGAAAACCGTGGGAGGTGCCGGTTTTCCACGTGACTGCCGGGTCATCCATGACGGGTTCTCCTTCACGCGTGCGCAGCATCTCCCGTATGAGATAGCGTGCTTCATCGGTGAGCAGTGGCTTTGCCTCCAGGGGTTGCTCAGCTTTGAAATAATTCAGTCGCCGCGCACTGCCATCGCTCGACAGCAGCGCATAAAGTTCCGCCAGCTCCTCCATCGAAACTTCTCCGCCACCGAGCGGCAGTGACAGACCGTAAAACTCCGCAGGCTGCGGCAGCGCCACACCCGCCTCTTTGAGAAAACCGTACAAGCCCGGTGCCTCCAGCCGCTGCGCCAGCGCTACGGCAGGAATGTTGCGGCTGTGATACAGAGCATCTCCTGCTGAGATGGGGCCAGCAAAGTTGCGGTCGAAATTTTCCGGATTGTAGCTGCCGAAGGCCATGCGTCCGTCGCGCAGCAGCGTGTGGGGATGGATCAGCCCCTGCTGCATGGCCAGTGCGTAGATGAAGGGCTTCAGCGCTGATCCCGGTGAGCGCCGTGCCTGCACTCCGTCCACCTGTCCTTGAATCTTGCTGTCGAGAAAGCGGCTGGAACCCACATAGGCGAGCACCTCGCGCGATGGGGCGTGAACCAATAACGCGGAAGCATTGGTGATGCCGACCTCGCGTTTGCGCTGCACGTACTCATTCACCGACTGCTCCACGCCGTGCTGCCGGTTGACATCTACGGTGCAGCGCAAAGGCACGCCGGAGCTGCCGAGTTCCTCCGCTGTTTTTTCGGCGAATAAACGCCGTGCGAGGTGCGGTGCCTCACGCGGCACGGGTTGCAGCTGCCGCAGCGTGAAGGCCGCATCCAGCGGATCGGCTGGCAAATGACACTCCTCACGCAAACGATCCCACAAGCGATGCTGTGCGGCAGCGAGGCTCGTATTGTCACCTGTCACACGCGGTCTGCGTGTCGTCGGGCTTTGCGGCAGCACGGAAAGCGCCACGGCCTCGCGCAGGGTCAGCTCCTTCGCCGGTTTGCCGCACCACAGCAGGCCCGCCGCGCCCACGCCTTCCACATTCCCGCCATAAGGTGCCTGATTGAGATAAGCCTCCAGGATGTCGTCCTTTGAGTGATGCTTCTCCATCTGCACCGCACGCAGCATCTGCCACGCCTTGCCCCACGGCGTGCGTGTGTGCAGTTCATAGCGCAGCCGGGCGAGCTGCATGGTGATGGTGGAACCGCCGCCGCGTGCTGAGCCTGAAACAACACCCCACGCCGCACGCAGCATGGAGAGCGTATTCACTCCTGGGTGATCGTAAAATTGCCGGTCCTCAAGCGTCAGCGTTGCCTCGATCAATGCCGGGCTGATTTCAGCCAGCGGCGTGTAGCGTCGATACTTGCCATCCGGCGTCAGAGCGAGATGCAGCAGCCTGCCGTTGCGATCTTCCAAGGTGCGCGAGAAACGAAACTCCGGTGGATAAAGCTCCGGCCGTGGCAGCAGCAACCAGACCACCGCCGCCAGCAGCAGCGCCGCGCCGGACCAGCGCAGGAGACGCATTCGCAGCAGACGGTTTATGGCACGCATGGCAGTTACTCCACGTCCACTTTTCCGCCACTGTCGCGTCCCTTGATACCACGGTCATACATGCTCTCGGCAAACGCCGGCGGGATGACATAACTGCCTGCGGCGATGGGTTTGATGCGATAGCTGAACGTCTTCACTTCGCCCTTGCTCAGGCCACAGAAGAATACATTGCGGTCTTCGCGCACATCCACGTAGTCCGCGCCCGGCATCGTGCCGCGTCCGGGTTTGAGACCGTTGGGCTCCAGTTCAAAGCTGCCGGGCATTAAATCGAGCACGGCGATGTTACTGAGCGCGTCGGGAGAAACATTGCGCACGGTCAGACGCACGAGCGCACCTTCACCGACCTTGAGCTTTGCCACTGCTTTGCCATCGGCTCCGAGAATTTCACGGAACACTTCCAGACCATCTGCGATGCGTTGGGCCGGCACGTTTTTGTCAAACCCTGCCTCGGTGACTTGATAAAACGCGCCCAGATCGCGGCCACTGCCCTGTGTAAGCCCGAAGCGCAGAGCGCCGGCTTGCGCACTCGCATCCGCTTTGATCAAACCGGAACTTTCCGGCACCAGCACGGTCACCTGACCGTTCTGGCGCGACAGCTCGCTTACAGACACTCGTACATCGACTTGCTTGGCGATATCCGAGTAGGCCTTGAGCGCAAGGATCGCAGTGGCGGCACTGATGGTGTTGAAGCGGTTGCGCGCGATCGGTTCAGTTATTACCGCAAGATCATCATAGCCAAAGTTTCCCGCGAGTTCCGGGAAGTGCTTGCAGGCCACGGCAAAGCCCTCGGCCAGGCTCACCTGCGGGTCGAGGTAATACCAGCCGCTCCAGGAGCCCGCCGTTTTGTTCTTCTGCGCCGCATTCCAATATTGCTGCATGAGCAGAGTGGCCTCTTTCTTCTGTTGCAGCAGGGCATAGGTGCCGGCGAGATAGGCGGAGGTCAGGTGCTCGCGCCAGGCTTCGCCAAACTTCTGCCGGAGTTGATCGCGCAGATTCAGCACATAGGTGGAAGTGTTTTCACCATTCCGCGTGAGCAGATAGATGGCGGATGCCTGAATGGCGGCATCGTTCAGAGAACCGGCGGTGCCTCGGGCCATGAGACGCAGGCGGTTGCGTGCGCCTTCCAGCAAAGCGGAGGGCACGGCGTGGCCGGCGTCTTTGGCCTCGGTGAGAAAACGTGAGACATAGACGGACAAATAATCCATGCCTGCATCTGCGTCTGACGAGCCCCAGTAGCCAAAGCCGCCGTTCGACTGCTGGCGGCTGCGCAGCAGAGTAAAGGCATCATCGATTTGCCGCGCGGAATCGGCGGTATCAAAACCAAAGTCCACCTCCTTCGCCAGCAGCAGGCGTGAGACGGCGCGGCTGGTGATCTGTTCGGAGCAGCCATACGGATACTCATGCAGGTAGGACTCCAATCCACGTGCAAGACCCAGCGGTAGGGCTGACACGTTCGCGTTCAGTTTGCGATACTGCGGAAACATTTCTCGCGAGACCTTCACTTCCTGAGTTTTCTCACGGAAGTAGCCGCTCTGCACATTCGTGAGATATGGTGCCGCAGGCCGCACGCTGAGCGTAGCACGACGCAGCACCACCTGCCCGGCGGCTTCGGCTTTAAAGGTGATTTCCGCACCGCCGAGTTCCCCTTTCACCCGCACACGGAAGCGCACCGTGTCCTCCTTGCCGGCGGCCACATTGACCGCACCCGGCGGTGATTCGATCACTTCAAGATGTGGCGTGACCTGCGCCGCGATGCTGATCGGTGCATTCGCCTCAGTGCCTTCGAGATTGTTCGCCACGGTGAGGGAGGCGGTAAATTCATCGCCCGGTGCGGCGAAGAACGGCACATTCGGCGTCAGCACCAGCGGCCCGCGCACAATGCTGCTCGTTTCAGCGCGGCCCACTGCGTCGTCAGCGACTGCCACGGCCATGACGTTGAGCTTGCCGGCGAAGTAATCCGGCACCGTGTAGCTGACTTCTCGGCGCTCGGGTCCTGCGGCAATCAAGCCTGACCAGAACACCACCGGCGGTTCCTTGCGGCGCTTGAACGGATTCAAATTCAAACGTAGCGGCTTGTCGGCATCGCCCCCAAAGGCCTTGTTCTGCGCGATGAGCGAGAACTCCGGCAGGATGAGGTCCATGAGCTGCTCAGTCTCAACTTCCAGCGCGCGTTTGCGGTTCAGGTGTGAAAGGGGGTCCGGCAGCTTGTAGTCGCTGATTTGGTGAATGCCCGCATCCACGGCATAGACCACGATGCGGCAGGGCTTCGCGGCTTGAAAGCCGATCTTCATGACATCTCCCGGCCTCACTTTTTCTGGCGCGTCGATCTTCACCTCGATGTGGCGTTTATCAGGATTCGCAACGAAGTGATCGACCGCATAGCTCAGCGGCGAGGTGAAAATCTCCTTTGAATCAAGCGCCCGCACAAAGGATGCATTCACGTACGCGGAACCTTCGATGTCATTCGGCACCAGGATGTGCTGGACACTCGCCGTTGTGCCCGCCTTGAACCACTGCCAGCCGAGCACACGCTCACGCTCGATGGTGATGAGGCCCGCGCCAGTGTAGGTCGCGCTCAAGCTCGCCTCCAAAGACTCACCGCTGTTCCAGGTGCCACGCGCCAGTTTGATTCCCAGCTCCGCGTCACGCTCCATGCTGCGTTCCATGTCCCCCTTGCCCACAACGGTGAACGAAGTGGCGCAGACGACATTGTTGTCTGGATCGCGCAATTCGAGGCGGAACTCGCCTGCGGCATTCGTTGGCAGAACATAATTAGCTCCTTCAACCGGCAGGGCGAAACGCGCTTCTGAGACCATGGATTCACGCTGTGTAGAAACATAAGCGTAGCTGCCGCTCTCCTGCTTCGTGAGCACGGAGACATGTTTGATCTGAATCAGTCGCGCCATGAGATCCTTGGGCGCTAGGGGTTTCAAATCTGGACCCACCGCCATGAAGCGGACGTTTGCCGCTGTGTCTTTGCCAAGGTAGTCGAGCTTCGCATCTGGTTTGTAGCCGACGACATAGGGCAGTGCTGCGACGAGGAAATTCTTACCGCTGCGCACACTGCGCCCGCCATCGGCCTCAAAGCCTTCGATCAACAAGCTCACCTGGAAGCAGCTCTTGTCGAAACGTTCCAGCGCCAGGTCGAACTGCGCAGCACCCGTGTCATCTGTCGTCTGCTCGCCGAGATTGATCTTCTGACCGGCTTCCGTCTCTTCGTTGTCTTCCGCTTCCGGCAGTTGATTGTGGAAGATGAAATCGGGGAACTGCGCAAAGGCGAAAGTACCCGGGCTCAATTCCATCCGCGCCTTCAGCAGACGCTTCGCTGCCGGAAAGCCAAACAAGGTTTGCAGAGAAACGTCGGCTTTGACTTCACTCGGCTGCAGCCATCCGGCGAGTTCGTTGCCGGTGAGCGTCACCTCGATCTTCATGCGGTCCGGCTGAAAATCCTCCACCTTGAAGGTGGCCTGGCCAAGGCGGGTACGCTTGTCCTCGTCGTCCTTCTTCACCAGATAAAGTCGTGCGATATAGCGCCCCGTGGGATCACTCTCATCGGTCTTCATCTTCACATCCATGAAGCCGTCTTCCGACAGCACGATCTTCTGGGTGTCGATCACCTCATCCTTGGCGTTGACCAGATCCATCTCCAGCGGCAGCCCCGCGAGCCCCGCAGCCCAGTCGCGGCGCTTCAGCACCGCCCCGATATGGATGTCATCTCCGGGACGATACACACCGCGCTCTGTGAACACGAAGGCCTCCAGCGCTTCCTTCTCGGAAGCCAGCACACCGCCAATGTCGAAACGTGAGAAGTCGAGCAGGCGATCGGGGCGATCAAACGGAAGGAAGGAAAGGTCATTGCCCAGCGTGGCAGTGATGGCCACAGGCCGCTTCTCCCGTTGGAAATTGCCCACATCCGGCAGCAGCACATGGCCGTCGGCGGTGGTTTGCTGCAGCAGATACTCGCCGTTCTTGGCCAGCACAGTGATGGTGGCACCGTTCACAGGATCGCCGCTCTTGATGCTCTGCACAAACACATCGCGCGAGCCGTCCGCGTTCTTCTTCACCATCAAGCCCAGATCGGTAACGAGCACGAAGCGCTTCGTTGTCGCCTGATCCATCACCTGCCAGTCATCCTCCACAACATCGCCTTCCAGGCGTTTCTTCGAGTCCTCTACTGGTTCCACCCCGTCTGCGGTGAGAAAGAACAGGCCGCGCGAAGCATCCGCATCCGATGTGTCTGGTGATTGCAGCGCGCTGGCAAAATCGACCATCGAATAGCAGGCCTGATACTCATTCTTCATCGCCACTGGCTGCACGTGGCGCAGGAAATGGGCGATGTTGGATTCATCAAAGTTGTCACCCATCGTGAAGTTGGGATTGGCGAAGTCGCCTTCCGACATCACCACAAGGTGGTTCACTTGGCGTGCGGGCACACGTGCCATGTTCACGCGCAGAAACGGCACGCCACGTGATTGGAGCGAGAGTTTGCGCTCACCATTGAGCGCGAGAATGCCGCCCTTGCCGAGCAATTGCACCTCCTTCGGAAAGTCCGGCGTGTCTTCAAACGAGCGGAACTCATTGCTCAGCCGGAAGCCGCCCAGTGCCTCGACCCCTTTGGTGATGCGCACAAACAGACGGCCCTGACTTTCTGCGAGGAATTTGAACGCATGCCGTGTCGTCGCCGGATGATCATCACTCAGTTCCAGCTCAACTGGCTTCAACGACACGGACGCGTACTTTTTGAGGACGTCCGTTGTCACATCATTCACACCGGGAGCCACGTCATTGCCGTGCGCATCCTTGATCATGAAATCCTCCGGCTCCATCCAGACACCGAGATGCTTGAGCAAATTCTCCGTCGTGACGTAGCCTTCGGTGTTGATGAACAGAAACTGCTCCGGCTCGCCATCTTCAGTCTTCAGAATCTCTGTGTTCGCGTCGGCGATCTTGAAGCCGCTGCTCACGTCTGGCACACGCACCTTTGAGACGACATCCGCTGCCAGCGAACCGCCGCCGAGCGTGCTGACGAGTTCCTTGTGCAGCGTGACCTTCACGAAGTCCTCCTTCTCAGGCACCTGGATCCGGGTGGTGCGAATCCAGAACTCACGGGAATTTTCCTTCCGTGACCGTGAACAGCGTGTCCGGCTTCTGGCCCTTCCAGTCAAAGATATTGGAGCCGCCAAGGACCTCCAGTGAGACCAGGCGTTCGATCTGCGCCTTGTCGAGCGGATGGGTGGAGGTGAAACCTACGACGACATTTTGCAGCGATGGGTCACGCGGATCGATCTCGAACTCTGAGTCAGTCAACGAAAGCACCAACGGTGGCGTCCTTCCCTTCCAGCTTGGTTCCTTCAGCTCCACTTCTTTCGACAACTGCGCTGGATCAATCTTCACCGTGTATTCCTGCCCCGCAGGCCAGTCCTTGGATGGCGTGAAGACCAGCAGTTTTTCCGTCTGCCATTTCCACAATCCTGCATGCGCAGGTGAGAGCGTGACGCCAGCCGCCACCTTGCCCACGGCATCCAGCTTTGCCACCGAAACATTGAATTGCACCGTGAGCGGCTGCGGCTGTGGTTTGTCTTTGACGATCGGCGTGATCGCCGGCATCAGGAGCAGCCCTTTGGAATGCCGTATTTCAGTCCGTACCTGTGGCTGCGGCCGATGAGCCTCCATATAATGGCGCACCTGCGGCACGATGAGAAACATCGCCCCGGTCAGCACGATGGCGAAGGCGTAGCAACCCGGATGTTTGGTCACATGATTATCCGCTGCTCGGGCAAGGCACGGCATCCAGGCGGGCGGCTGGTAGTGAAATTGCCCAAACAAAGCGCGCATCAAGCGCAGCACCCACGAACCAGAAGAATCGGACATATAAGGTAAAGATTTGTAGGCGGAGATTAATCGACCGGCTTTCCTGTGCTTGGGGAATCTTGTGGCAAAAATTGAATTTAATTCCCTTGAATCCGTCCGGGGAGCCGCTCGGTGGCCCCCCGATAGTTCGGGGGTGCTGCATGAACTCCCCCGCTGCACCGTATGACTGGCGCATGCTCAACAGCGCCCTGCCCCCTTGCCTTGCCAACCTCTTGCTGGCCGCTTTCTGCCGAGCCGGAAAGCATGGCCTCTCGGGCCAAGGTGAATGACAATCGTCTCACTCGGGTTCCAGCTTGCTGGTATTGCCCGAATGTGGGTAGCGTATCCGCGACAAAGTCGCAGCATTTCCCTTGTCCAGTTTTGACGCCGATGGCGAGATACATTGATCGTCCCATTGCGTTTGTTTCTTCCCCTGATGAATCGTCCGTTTCTGCTTATCGCCGTCCTGTTGTTTACCCACTTCCTCCCTCACGCCGCAGAGGCCCAGGGGCTTGCTGTGATGGATCAACGGCACAAGGCTTTGTTTCAGGAGTCCTGTGTTTCCTGTCATGGCCCGGACAAGCAGAAAGGGAAGTTCCGGGTGGATGATCTGCCGTTTGAGATCAAGAACATCGAAACAGCTGAAAAGTGGCAGAAGGTGCTCAATCAGATGAACTCCGGCGACATGCCGCCGGAGGACGAAAAGCAGCCCGCGCATGCAGCCAAGGCGGATTTTCTCGATGATCTGGCGAATGTAATGGTCGCGGCGCGGCGCACTTTGGGGGATCATAATGGTGTCATCACCATGCGGCGGCTGAACCGTCGTGAATACAAGAACACGCTGCGTGAACTGCTCGGCGTGGACGTCAATGTGTCCGATCTGCCCGCAGACAGCGGCGCGGGTGGATTCGACACGGTGGGTGCGAACCTTTTCATGTCAGCGAACCAGTTTGAGCAGTACCAGGTCCTGGGACGCGAGGCAGTTGAAGAGGCATTTGCATGGCAGGCCGCGGCGGGTGTGGAGAAAAAACTGCACTATGAAGCCGAGACAACGACGCCTATCGTGAAGAAGTTCGTGGAGTATCAAATCGATGCCAAAGCGCGGGCAGAGCGCTGGGTCAAAGCGGTCGAGGAAGCGGCGGCCAAACCCGAGAACAGGGACATTGTGGACAGGATCCGGAAAGAGTCGAAGAACGACAGCATCTTCCGCCGCGAATGGGCTCGGATTCCCGGCGCACCGAATCCGCGAACCTTTGGCTTCGACAAGAAGGGCGAAAACGACGCTGATCTGGCCAACGATTCGCTCAGCGCTGGCTGGCTGAAGTATCACCAGTATTACATGGCGCAGCCTGCGGTGGACAAAGGGGCCTACCTTGGCACGCAGACACGGCATCCGGCAGAGCTGAACGTGAACTACATCGAGCTGCTGGTGCCGTTTGACTGGCCGGTGGGAGATTACATCGTGCGCGTAAAGGCTGCAGCAACGAAGGATGCCCCACCGGAACGGCGCTTCCTCGACTTCGGAATTTATGCCCGCACGGGACGTGTCATGGCCACCCATGAAATCACCGGCACCCTTGAAGCGCCGCAGGTGATCGAGATCCCGCTGACTCTGACACGAAGCAACCTGACGCGGGAGAACCGCCTGCTGTTCGTCCGGGAAAAGGGCAGCTGGGACACCAATGAAGAGGGGGGGCGAAAACGTGCCGAGGCGGTGAAGCGGAATGGCATCGGCCCGGAACTCACGCTGTGGGTGGACTGGATCGAAGTCGAACGCGTGCCCAGGAACGCCAAGCCCAAGCCGCCCGGCATTGCGGCGCTGGGCATTCCACTGGATGACAAATCGCCTGCACCTGCTGCGCCCGAAATGCGCACGGCGCTGGAGCGGTTTGCTACCGAGGCATTCCGTGGGACGACGCCACCGGCAAACTACATCGACCGCTTGCTCAGCCTCTATGAAGTGCGGCGCAAGGCGGGCGACAAGCACAGCGCAGCGCTGAAGGAGACGCTGGCCGTGGTGCTGTCCTCCCCCATGTATCTCTACCTCGCGGAACCGACGCCAGACGAGAAACGCCGCGCGCTGACGGGAATGGAACTCGCCACCCGCCTTTCGTATTTCCTTTGGAGCGCACCGCCAGATGCCTTGCTGCGTGATCTTGCACAAACCGGTGAACTGCAGAAGCCAGAAGTGCTCGCTGCGCAGACGGAGCGGCTGCTCAATGATCCGCGTTCTGCAGACTTTCTCGAAGCTTTCACGCATCAGTGGCTTGGGCTTGATCGCATCGACTTTTTCGAGGTCAATCGCTCATTGTATCCGCGCTTTGACACCGGCACAAAGGTGGCAGCGAAGGGGGAGATCCATGAAACCATGGCGCACCTCATGCGAAACAACGCAAGCCTGCGCGACCTCCTGAAGTCTGATTACGTGATGATCAACCGTGTGCTCGCCCACTACTACGGCATTCCCGGTGTGAAAGGAGATGGCTATGAAAAGGTGATGCTGCCCAAGGACTCTCCACGCGGTGGCTTGCTCGGCATGGCGGCCATTCACTTCATGGGTGGCAATGGCGAGCGCACCAGCCCCGTTGAACGCGGTGCCTGGGTGCTGCGCAAGCTGCTGCATGATCCGCCACCACCCGCACCTGCCAATGTCCCCGCGATCACGCGGCTCGCGGGCAAAGTGCTCACCACACACGAGAGGTTGCTCGCCCATCAGGAAGACCCTCAGTGCGCCAGTTGCCACCGCAAGATTGACCCCGTCGGCTTTGGATTGGAGAACTTCGATGCCGCCGGTCAGTGGCGCACCGAGGACAGCTACATGGCCATCGACGCAAACGGCAAACCCGATCTCAAGAGCAAGAAGACCTGGACCATCGAAGCCGCCGCCGCGCTCTACAAAGGCCCTGCGTTCAAAGACTTCTTTGGGCTGCGCGACATCATCGCCTCCAAGTCAGAAGCCTTTGCCCGTAGCTTCAGCGAAGCTTTGATCGAGTTCGCACTGGGCCGCCCACCGGGCTTCCGCGATGAACCGCTCATTGCTGGCATGATTCAACAAGCTGGCAAAAAAGACCTCGCCATCCGCGAGTTCATTCAAGCACTGGTCGCGAGCCAGGAGTTTCACACTAAATGAAGGCCTTGCGTCACCCAGCATCAGCCAAGTCGAGCGCTCTTTGCAAAAGATCAGTGACTCCGACTTCATCCGCACTCTGGCGGAGCAGATCGACGTCCAGCTGGCCTCTGTTGAGCCGCAGCACACCCAGCACATCCTGCCACTGTCGCTCTGAGTCCTCTCCACCGAGACGATACCATTCCAGCTTTGCCACGACGATGTCCTCCGCGCAGCATACGGAGGCCTCGACACTGCTGCCTTCGGCCACCGGCATTTTGCGTGATCTGGTGAACTCGCCACAATCAAATCGGCGCGGCTTGGGCAGAAACACATCCACCTTCATTGCCGTCGCGAAATGGATGAGATTGAAGGATGACCGCCGGTTGATTGCATCCATGATGGCGTCCTCATCTGCATACCATTCGTCCCCGAGCTTCTTGATAAACGGGCGTACATGCTCGGTGCGTAAATCTGCCATGATGTCAGCATCGAATGTGGCACGGGGGATGCCGTGGACTGAACTGGCCAGCGAACCACCGAGAAACCAGCGGACGCCCAGTTCATCGAGGACATTCGCTGCGGCAAGCGCAGCTTTGAGTGTGTCATCCATGAGCGTTCAGCGGGCCATACACTTTCGTGGCAAGATCGGCTCCCAGCAGCCGCTCCGACAAATGGCGGTGCAGTTCGGTCTCCGTCAAATGAGGGTGCTGCCGCCGCAATCCTGCTCGGCTCATCTCTCGCACCGACCGACTCCAGCCCACAGCCATGGACAGACGCTTGGCCGGGCTCATTGCCCGCAAGGCACGCAGACGAATCTGCTCAGCTTGAATCGTTGTATCCGTCAGCATGCCTGATCCCTCTCACATTTTCAGTTTGCTCGCAACTCTCACCCTATGCCCATGAAAACCCGCCGCCATTTCCTCCAATCCAGCACCGCGCTCATTGCACTGCCGGCACTGGAATCTCTCGGCTTCCGTCGCTTTGCTTCGGCGGCGGCTCCTGCAGCACCACCGAAGCGGCTGGTATTTCTCGGCTTTGGCTGGGGCATCACGACGGAGAGCTGGTTTCCTGACATCAAACAACCGGGGGCCGATTACATCTTGCCCGAGGGGCTGAAGCCACTCGCAAGACACAAGGCGGACTTCACCGTCGTACAGGGGCTATGGAACAAGTACAGCAACGACGGGCATTGGGGCAGCACCATGTGGCTCAGCGGCGCGAACCGTTTCGGAGAGCCGGGACAAAACTTTCACAACAGCATCTCCGCCGATCAGGTGGCGGCGGCAAAGCTCGGCCTCGACACGCGCTTTGCCTCACTGCAGCTCAATGGCAGCGAGAACGCTGAAGCCTCAGGACATGGCCCAGGTCTCTCCATGGCATGGGATGTCAGCGGCAAACCGATCGGCGGGCATAAAGGCCCCGTGGAAGCCTACCACCGTCTTTTCTCCAAAGACACCACACCCATTCAGCAGCAGAAGGCCATGCTCGCCCAGAAGCGCAGCGTGCTCGACACCGTGATGGAGAATGCGCGCGTCATGCAGCGCGGCCTTGGCAAAACGGACAAGGGCAAGCTGGATGAATACTTTCAGGGCATTCGCGACATCGAAACACGCCTGAGCAAGGACGAGCAGTGGATCGGCGTGCCGCAGCCCAAGGCGCCGATTCCTGAACCAGCACCGGGTCTCGCTGGAAAGGAGGAGATCAAGATCATGTATGACATCATGCTCGCGGCGATGCAGACGGACAGCACCCGTGTGCTCACCTACCGCCAGCCAGTCAGCACCCTGCTCACCAGCATCGGCATCAAGGTCGCCCCGCATGACATGAGCCACTATCACTCGACCCTTGGAGAAAAGCTCGAGGCCTCCAAGCAGCGCGACCTCACGCAAAGCGATCTGCTCGCCGGGCTCATCGACAAACTCAAAGCCACCAAGGAAGCCGACGGCAGCCATCTCTTTGACCACGTCGCTCTCGCCTACGGCAGCAACATCCGCACCGAACACAGCCTCGACAACTGCCCCACGCTCCTCACCGGTGGCGGTGCAGGCATCAAGCTCGGCCACAACATCGTCGCCCCGAAAGACACTCCACTGTGCAATGCCTGGCTCACTCTGCTGCATGGCGTCGGCGTGAATGTCGAGCGTCATGGCGACAGCTCCGGCGTGCTGAAGGAACTCGTCGCCTAAACTCATTTGTCCTATAACATGAAGACGTCCATTCTCGTCGCGGCGGTGCTGCTGACGAATCTCCACGCCACTGACATCGAGCTCACCGAGACGCTACAACTGCCCGAATGCCACAGCCTTGGTTGGGTGCGGGCGAACACGCAGGTGAAGGGCCAGAAGAACTGGGATGGCGTACTTGATGAAGCCAAATGGGGCACGCCTTCACCACAGCAGGCGGTGGAGCGAAGCTGGGACTGGAAACTCACCGACGAGCAATGGCAGCAGGCCGTGAAGGAAAAAGGCGAAGGCAAAAAGGAGGATGTGAAATTTGATCTTTGGGTGCCAGGAGAAGTGGCATTGACGAAGGGTATCGTCGTCATCTCCGGACATGGCAGCGGCGAGGCGCTTTATAAACATCCAGCTCTCCGCAAGATTGCACGAGAGCTGCATCTCGCGATTTTCAAATTCAACGGCAACCCTATGCAGCGCGGCTTCTGGCCACGGAGCCTGCTGTATGAGCTGCTCAAAACTTTCGGGCAAAGAGCCCAGCACCCTGAACTCGAAATTGCGCCCCTCTTTCTCTACGGCCACTCAAACGGCACCGGCTTCTCCGCCATCTTTTCCGCTGAGAGCACCCGCGTCTGGGGCTGGGTTTCCATGCGGCCGGGGACTACGTATCAAGTCTATCAACCCGGTGCGGCTCAAATCCCCGGTTTGGTGATCTTTGGTGAGGTGGATGACTTCTTTGCGCGGCCTTCCAAAGCCGAGAACGTGGGTGTCGTGGAAGCCATGCGGAAGAAGCACAACGCGCTTTGGAATTATGCCGTCGAACCGAAGACAGGCCACGGCCCTGGCGACAAAACCTGGCCGCTGGTGTTTTCCTTCCTGCGCCACACCTTTGCTGCCCGTTTGCCTGCGGATGCCGATCCGCTCAAAGGTCCGGTGAAGCTCACTGCCCTGGCAGTTGAGAGCGGATCTCTCGGCAAGAATTGGGACACCACCCAGGGCGGCTATCAAACCCTGACCACGGCGCCCTTTGCCTCATTCGCTGGGGAGAAAGCCACCGCTTCGTGGCTCATCAATGCAGACTATGCGGCGGACTGGCAGATGTTTCAGCGCGACGGCCAGATCACCCGGCCGTGAAGATTGGGAGACATTTCCCGGTGAGTGCGTTCGTTTAGACTGCCTTCCACTTACCCATCATGATTTCCCGCTCACGTTTTCTTCTCTCTCTCGCAGCTGCAGGCCTGTGCACTTCTTCCTCTTGGGCGGCTGACACCGTCAAAATCGTCCTCGTCGCCGGCAAGGTGAAGGAGGTGGACAAGGTCGGCCACCATGATTACCTCGGCGGCTGCCGCCTGATGCAGGCGCTGCTGAAGCAGACACCAGGTGTGGATGCGGTGCTGGTGAACGAAGAGTGGCCTGCGGATGAGAAGGTCTTCGATGGCGCGGCTACCGTGGTCTTTTATACCGATGGCGGTGGCAAGCAGGCCTATCTGGCCACGCCAGAGCACGTGGCCGCCGTGCAAAAAATGGCGGACGGCAAGACTGGACTCGTGAACATTCATCAGGCGGTGGAGTTCACACCGGCTTTTGCGCAGCAGTCGATGAATTGGATCGGAGGTGTTTACAATGCGCTCTCAAGCCGCGGCCATTGGGACAGCGTGCATGACACGTTTCCGAAGCACGCCATCACCAGTGGAGTCACGCCGTGGAAGATCAATGACGGCTGGCTGAACCACTTTCAGTTTCCGGCGGAGATGAAGGGCATCACACCGCTGGTCTGGTCCGGCAAAGAGAAACTGGGCTCACCCGAAGGCGGCGACAAGGATGTGGTAGCATGGACTTATGACCGCCCGAGTGGCGGGCGTTCCTTCAGCTTCAGCGGGCTGGATGCCCACTCAGCCTGGGAGCAGGCGGGCATGCGCCAGCTGGTGATCAATGGGGTTCTTTGGTCTGCGGGTGTGGAAATTCCGGCCACAGGCGCCAAGTGCGAAGCGGACAAGGCGCTGATTGATTCCTTCCAGACTCCACGCATCGCGCCGCCGAAGAAGGTGAAGCCTGAGGCAGCGGCTGCTCCTGCGATTAAGTAGGCATTTGAAGAAAGAGGCTGTGAGAGCGCTTTGCCAAGTTATGGACACTCTTGTCCGTCGATCAGCGCTACCGCCACACCCAGCAAACGCCTGCAATGAAACGCGGGATTGCTGGAGTTAGCGGTGCCGCTCATCGACGGGCAAGAGTGCCCATCGCACATCAGACTTTTGGTTCGACCGGGAAGCGAACGAACAGGGACGTTCGTTCTACAATCACCGCGACCGAAACACCTCACTCATCAGGCACTCGACCATCAGCGTGTTCAGGCCAAGGCCCTGCTTTTTCACTTTGTCGTGGAGCTTGTCGATGATGAAGTCATCGTTGAGTTCCATGGTTCGGCCGGTGGTGTAGGTGAGGATCTGGCGGACGAGGTGCCGGCCGAAAAGATCGGCACGGGTGTCGTGGATGAGTTTCTTGAAACTGGCGAAGTCGGTGTAGGTCTCGCCAGAAGGGAATTCGCCCGTGGTGTCGATGCTGGGGGCGGGGGCTTTTTTATTGGTCTTCGGGTAAGTGCTGCGCCAGCGGCCGACGGGATCGAAGGACTCGAGGCTGAAGCCGAGCGGATCAATCTTGCGGTGGCACTCGGCGCAGGCGGCGTCGGCACGGTGCTTGGCGAGGCGGTCGCGAATGGTGGTGGCTCCGCTGACATCGGGATCAATGGCGGGCACGACATCCGGTGGCGGTGGCGGCGGAACGCCCAGAATGTTTTCCGTGACCCACACTCCCCGCGTTACGGGCGAGGTCTCAACGCCGTTCGCGCTCACAGTAAGCACGGCGGCCATGCCCATGAGGCCACCGCGATGCGCATTGCCTTTGAGGCTGACCTTTTGGAAGCCATCTGCCAGGCGCAGGGTCTTCTGCTCGGGCAGTTCGTAAAGTTTGGCCAGCTTCTTGTCCACAAAGCTGTGGTCGCTGTCGATGAACTGCATCACGGAGCCATTGGTCTTCAGCAGATCACGGAAAAAAAGCTGGGCCTCGGTTTTCATCGAGGTGGGGAGATCCTCCGCATAATAGGAGCGCACCACCTCTCGTGGCGGAGGCATGCCGCCGAGTTCACGGAGGTTCAGCCAGCTGTCCAAAAAGCCGTTCACAAAGCCGCTGATGCGCTCATCGGCAAGCATGCGCTGGATCTGCTTTTTCAGCTCGGCATCCTGCGTGAGCTTGCCGGACTTCGCAGCAGCGATCAGCGCTTCATCAGGCGGAGCGGCCCAAAGGGCAAAGGAGAGGCGGGAGGCGAGATCGTAGGGGCTAAGCGCTTTCGCAGACTCTTCAGTGATTTCGCTCAGGTAGAGAAAGGAGGGGGAGCAAAGAATCAATTTCAGCGCATCCAGCGCGGCCTGGCGTGGCGTGGCTTTTTCGGCCAGTCGCTTGTCATAAAGAGCGCGGATGGGCTGGCGGTCGGCATCGGCGAGCGGACGGCGGTAGGCTTTCTCGGCAAAAGCCTGGAGTTGATCCAGCGCATGCTCTGCCTGGAAGCCGTCCTTGCCAAACACGGCGATTTCCTCGGCACCTCCGCTTTTCTCAGGCACCGGGCCGTTGATCTTGATCTCGCTGATGCGGATGTGCGGGAGCTTGCCTTCCAGCAGGATGTGGGCTCGGCCGACGCCGGAGGACCCTGTGTCCGCCTTGAACTCGTCCTTGTAGCGCTTGTTGATCGTCACCACCGATGCCCGCGATTCATACGGACCGTTCGGGAAGATGAAGCGCGGTGTCTGCCCGGCCTCCAGCCACACGCGGAATTTGAACCAGGTGGGTGTGTTGTCCGGCACCACGGTGCTGGCGAGCAGCGGCTCAATGGCCTGCGGGTAATGGATGTGGCCTTTGGTGACATCTCCCGGCACAACACCCAGGATGAAGGGCTCCGAGAAATCGATGCCAAAGATGGCGGGATCGTAGTGCGTGTCCCGGTGCAGCGCGGCAGCCTCCACTTCGATGTCGTAAAGGCCGGAGACCGG
>Ga0114968_10000776_pt1 | contig 24040 bp, 23 predicted proteins | sample M_130807_EF_Meta_FD_87020 | JGI IMG/M metagenome (GOLD analysis project Ga0114968, IMG submission 87020) | Freshwater microbial communities from Lake Montjoie, Canada to study carbon cycling - M_130807_EF_MetaG | ecosystem: Environmental > Aquatic > Freshwater > Lake | place: Lake Montjoie... | reverse complement strand
CTTCAATACGGATACCGATATTCCAGAATGCTTTATTAACATCGTCTGCCGGTCGAATGTAAAGACCTGGCTCTATGGTGATCACCATGCCGCTCTTGAGAACACGCCAGGGCTTTTCCTCGTTAGGTGAGTTTTGCATCGTTTCGCGATATGAGCCGACATCATGAACATCCATGCCTAGCCAGTGAGAAGTGCGATGCATATAGAAGCGCCGATAAGCAGCAGTTTCGATGGCATTTTCAAGCGAGCCAAGCTCTGACAACTTTAGAAGCTTTTCGTCTAGCAAGCCTTGAGTGAGTACCTTAAGGGCGGCATCATGTGGCTGCATAAAGGTATTGCCCGGCTTTGTCATGCCAACGGCTGCTTCTTGTGCCGCTAATGTGATGTCATACAAGGCGCGTTGTGGGCCGGTAAATTTTCCATTCACTGGAAAGGTGCGGGTGATATCGGAAGCGTAGCCATCTAATTCACAGCCAGCATCAATTAAACATAATTCACCGCTACGTAATTCCGTAGAGCCTGCACGATAGTGAAGGATGCATGAGTTTTCACCGCCCGCAACGATACTATTGTAAGCAACACTTTGTGCGCCACTATTGCGAAATTCATGCAGTAGTTCCGCTTCGAGTTGATACTCCCTCATACCCGGTTTGCAGATTTGCATTGCACGGATATGAGCGCGCGCAGAAATGGCGGCAGCACGGCGCATGATGTCGATTTCATGCGCATCTTTAAATAAGCGCATTTCGTGTATGAGCGCCTCAACATCATGAAATTCTGATGGTGGATTTACCCCGGCACGGGCTTGACCTCGAACCTGCTTCATCCAGTGGCGTACGCGACGATCTGCTTCGGCGCTCTCAGCCAGGCGGATATATACGGCATATTGATCCGCTAATAATTCACCGAGTTTTGAATCTAACTCTTGATTGCTATGAGCAAATTCAAGCCCCAATACTTTAGGCGCAGCTTCAGGACCCAGACGAATACCATCCCATATTTCACGCTCAAGATCTTTGGGTCTACAAAATAAATGGGATTGAAGAATATGTTTTTTACCATCGCCCTGAACTTGCATGACTAGTGTTGCGCCGGGTTCTTCAAAGCCAGTGAGGTAGAAAAAATCACTATCGTGACGATAGGGAAAATCGCTATCTCTATTGCGTGCTAACTCTGGTGCGGTGGAGATAATTGCAATGCCGCCACCTGTTTTAGCAAGGATTTGTTTTGCTAAGGCATTTCGACGAGTCTGATAAATATCCGTTTTATTCATATGCTGAATTGAGCTCTTGTAAGCGTTGTGGTGTCCCTACATCGTGCCACGGACCGATATATTTTTCACCAGATACTTTATTTTGCTCCATTGCCTTTATCAGCAAGGGTGCGAGCTTGGCTGGGGCCCCAATTTCTAGATCTTTAAAAAGATCTTTGTGATAAATACCGATGCCTGAATAGGTGAGTTTTTCTGCTCCGTCGGAATTGAAATTGCCTATTACCGATCCCTTCAGGTAAAAATCTCCTTCTGGGTGTTGAACCGGGTTAGGAACCATCAATATATGGGCTAAAGGCTTCTTTGGGTCCATACGCATTTTGTGGGCAGTCGATAAAAGCTTAGAAATCGGTAAATTTGGGCTAAATACATCCCCATTGATAACTAAGAAGTAGTCTTGCGGCGCAATGATGGGAAGAGCCTTGCAAATGCCCCCAGCAGTTTCTAGTGCGTTGACCTCTGGGGAGTGCTGAATGTTGAGATTGAATTGCTGCCCATCGCCTAAGGCTGCCTCAATTTTTTCTCCCAACCAGGCATGATTAATGACTACATTCTCAATGTTTGCTTTTGCAAGAGCCTCTAGGTGCCATACCAACAAAGATTTGTTCTGAATAGTTAACAGCGGTTTAGGTAGGGTGTCAGTGAGCGGGCGCATCCGCTCACCCCTGCCTGCTGCAAGTAAAAAACAAGGAATGAGGTTGTGATCATTCATGAAGATTGAATCATTCTTTATTAGTGCGGGTTGACTCTAGAATTCTTGCCAATGGTTTTAGTTCAATATAACGATTTGCGCAGGCAATTGCATATTCCAGTACGAGTGGAATATCCTTGAGATAACCATCCTTACCATCGCGATAAAAGAGTCTTGCAAATATTCCAAGCACCTTCAAATGGCGTTGTAATCCCATCCATTCAAAATCACGATAGAACTGACCAAAGTCCAATGGCATAGGGAGTCCAGCCTTGCGACCATCTTCCCAAAATTTAATCACCCAATCAATGATGCGTTCCTCAGGCCAGGCAATGTAAGCATCTCTCCACAGCGAAGCAGCATCATAGGTAATGGGTCCGTACACGGCATCTTGAAAATCAATCACGCCAGGATTATTTTTTTCGGTCACCATTAAGTTGCGTGAATGATAGTCACGATGTACGTATACTTTTGCTTGGGCTAAATTATTTTCAATAATGAGCTCAAATGATTTTTTCAGTTGCGCTTCTTGTAATTCATTGAGTTGAATTTGGAGATGCTTCTTTAAATACCATTCTGGAAACAAATCTAATTCACGTTGCAAAAGTGCTTCATCATAGTTGGGCAGAATATCTGGCTTGCTCGCTAATTGCATCTGCACTAAAGCCCGAGTTGCATCTTTATAAAGATGATCTGCGCTGTCATTATTGAGTTCAGCAAGATAGGTTTTACTGCCTAAATCATTAAGTAGAAGAAAACCATTTTTAATGTCTTGCTCCAAAATTTGAGGAACATTTAAACCCGCTGCCGAGAGCAGTAAATCCACCTGAATAAATGCATCTAATGGCTCATGCTGGGGAGGGGCATCCATGATGATCAAAGTCCGAAAATCAGGCTTTTTGGACTCAATTCGGAAGTAGCGCCGAAAGCTGGCATCGGCAGATGCTGGGGTCAAGGTGTCCAGATCTAGTTGCCAGCTAGGCTGCAGGGCTTTTAGCCAGTCATGTAGGGTGTTTAAGCGGGAGTCAGTCATGGTCGATTCGTATAATAAGGCGGTCTGTTTCCATGAGTCATTATCGCCGTCGTGCCGGCCTTTGCGCCCCTCTTTTTTTCTTTGTAACCCCGCGCGTCATTATGGGGGTGGCACTACTCCAATTCGCACTTCCAAACTACGCTCAAGCACCGGCCCCATTGCCGTCTATTGGACAAGCTTCTACTAATTCTATTTTGTTACCTGATAGTGGAAATGTAACGGTTTTGAAGTTAGATGACCAGTTACGTGTTGGCAAACCAATTGGTGATGGTGATGCACTCACCTTCACCTCCAGTGATTCGATTACTGGTGTTGTCGATCGCGATATGCATTTGAAGGGCCGCGCACAAATTCGCAGAAATGGATCAGTACTCAAGGCCGATGAAATTACCTATAACCCTGATACTGATATTGCTGACTTGCTAGGTAATGCTGAGTTATCAAAAGGTAATGTCACTTTTAAGGGGCCTAAAGGCCAGTTCAAGGTGGATGCAAGAGAAGGTGCTATGGAGACTCCCGCATATATGTTGCGTGACAACGGTGGTAATGGCACAGCAAAAAAGTTAACGATTCAAAATGCGGATGTATTTGTATTTGATAAAGCTACTTACTCGACATGCACTCCAGAAAATTTGGATTGGTATTTCACTGCAGATACTTTGGAAATTGACAATGAGCAAAAAGAAATGGTTGGTACACATGGCGTAATGCGTTTCTTTGATGTTCCGATTGCCTATGTTCCTTATTTCACTGCACCAACGGGTGGCCAACGTCGCTCAGGGATTCTCGCGCCAGTTGCAGGCTACAACTCTAATAACGGCCTGGATATCACGCAGCCGTATTACGTGAATATTGCGCCTAATCGCGACTTATTGTTATTACCACGCTTTATGAATCAGCGCGGAGCAATGCTGGGCGCGCAGTATCGTTTCTTGGATAGCAAGTATTCGGGAACGGTGATGGGTGAATATTTGTCTTATGACAAAAAGACTGGCACAGATCGCTGGAAATACGATTGGCAGCAACGCCAATCATTTTCTGGTGAAATGGGTCCAGGTGGAGTGCCCTTGCCTGGAGCTTGGACGGGTTATGTCAACATGGCTCGCGTTTCAGATAATTTATATCCAACAGACTTTTCTCAAAGTATTGCTGGAGCGGTGACTAGTCAGTTCCGTCAGGAAGTAGGAACCACAAAAGGTTTAACTGGTAGTTTAAGTAACTGGGTTGTTGGTGCAAAGGCAGTCACCTTTCAAACCTTACAGCCTGATCCAACGGTAACAGTTCAATCCCCTTACAACATCTTGCCAAACGTGACCGCTGCTTATAACAATCGAATTACGCCAACGGTATCTGATGCAAGCGGAAAATATTTAGCATTACCTAGTGGGCCTGTAACGACATTCTCAAGTGATTTCAGTCGATTTTCTTATAACGTGAATGGCAATTTAGCTGCTGCTCCTGCTGGCTATTTATATAGCCAAGCTGATCGAACTGTTATTAAGAGTGCCGTTTCTTTGCCGCAAGTGACCCCAGGTTATTACATCACCCCAAAGGTCAGTATTCAGGCGAATAATTACTCTGCTATTGCATTTACTCCTGGAGCGCCACCGCCACAAGGCTTTACCATTCCAACCTTTAGTTTGGACTCTGGTTTGGCGATTGAGCGGGAGGCTTCAGAGTTAAAAGGTTTTTTTGGCCGCGATATGCTGTTGACAATCGAACCAAGAGCGTATTACTTGTTTACGCCTTATCAAAGTCAAGCCCAAACACCTTTGTTTGATACGGCTGATGCCGGTTTTGGTGTTTCGCAAATTTACAGCGACAACACCTTTGTTGGTAACGACCGTATTGCAGATAGCAATGCGGCAACCCTTGGATTAACGAGTCGTATGATTGAGGCTAATACGGGTGCAGAGAGAGCAAACGTCACACTTGCTCAGAAACAGCAGTTCACGGCTCAAAAGGTGGGTTTAAATGGCAATATTGCTAATCCCACCACTTACTCAGACACATTGGGGTCTGCTTCAGTACGTTTGCTTGGCAACTTCAGTGCTGATATGTTTGGTCTGTACAATACTCAGCTTAATAAATTTGTGCAAACTACCGTTGGCGGTAGTTGGAGGCCGACACAGGGTAGAAGCTTAAATTTCGGCTATCGAAATGTATGGTCTCCACCAACCCAACCTTTTGGACCTACACCAGGCACCTTGGCTCAAACGACAACTGATCAATACAATGTTTCTGGTCAGTGGCCAATTACGAGAGAAGTTTCGGTCCTGGGTAGATGGGGTTATGACGCTTTAAGTACTAAAACATTGAATACTCTAGTAGCTTTGGAGTGGGCTCGAGATTGTTGGACTTTTCGGGGTGCATACTCGCAAGTCGTTAATACTTCACAGATAACCACCACGTCGGTGCTATTCCAAATAGAATTTAGGGGATTTGCTAGCGCTGGTAGTAATCCAATTGATATCATGAGGCTAAATGTTCCTGGATATATGCCTACCTCTAAGCCAATACCACCCTCAATTTATGAGAACTATCAATGATGCTTTGTAGGAATCGTTTCAAACAGATCAGCGCATCCATATTATTTTGTGGACTTGCCTTCTTATCTAGCGCCAGCTCTGCTCAAGACTCTGTTCGTGGCAACAATCCCACTGATAGTAAGGTGCGGAATATTGATGGTGTAGCTGCGGTTGTGAATACTGGTTTTGTTACTCGAAAAGAAATTGATGATCGAATTGCGACCCTTAAAAAGCAAGGTGTAAAACTTCCAGAGGATGGATCATTGCGCAAGACTATTCTTGAGCGATTAATCATTGAAAAAGTTCAACTACAAAATGCAGCGCAAGAGGGCATCAAAGTCAGTAATAAAGAGTTGGACAAGATCATTGGCGATATTGCTGAAAAAAACAAAATGACCTATGCAGAATTCAAGGCAAAGGTAACTGCTTCTGGCACCACCTTTGAGCGATATAAAGAGCTGTTGAGGGACGATGTTATTGTCAGTCGATATCGGGAGCGTGAGATAGAAGGAAAGATGAAAATTTCTGATGCGGAGATAGATAACTTTATAGCCGAGCGAACCCGTGCTATGTCTCCTGCCCCTGCTCCTCGTTCTGCGCCGCCCGTAAAGGGTGCTCCAGAGGAGATCGATGTTGCGCAGATTTTTATCCCTGTTGATCCAGGAGCGGGTGTGGGTGCACAAGCGGATGCGAAGAAAAAAGCGGATGCTTTATTGCGTCAAGCGCGCGGTGATATTGACTTCATGCAGCTTGGGGCAATGGCCGCCAATGAAGACCCTAAGATTAAATTTCAGGATTTGGGTTATCGCTCACCTGATCGTTTGCCGCAATTATTTTATGAAGCAATCAGAAACACCGGCGGTGGTCAAGTGGCTAATGCGGTAGTAAAAAGTCCAGCGGGCTACCATGTACTAAAAGTATTGGATCGTCGCGCAGTGGGTGTAGAGCAAGCACAGCAGCAAGCTGCTCCACAAGAGATATCAACAACACCTAAAAATATTCCGATCACTCAAACTAGAGCGCGTCATATCTTGTTAAGAACTCGCGCTGGATTAACCGATCAAGATGCGGAGAGACGTCTTCAGGGCTTCCGTGATCAAATTCGGGTTAAAACAGCTGACTTTAGTGAATTGGCAAAAAAACATTCTGAAGATGGTTCAGCTCCGAATGGCGGGGACCTAGGCTGGATGGGGCCCGGGGATTTAGTTCCAGAATTTGAGCTAGCGATGAATCGGCTACAAATCAGTGAGGTAAGTAATCCAGTTAAGACGGAGTTTGGCTGGCATCTAATCCAGGTCTTAGAGCGTCGCGAAGCAGAGTTGACAGTAGAAAAACAGCGACAATTTGCGCGTGCGGCTATTCGGGAAAGAAAGTTCGAGCAAGCTTACCAAGATTGGTTGCGTGAGCTGCGTGATGGCGCCACTGTAAAAATCTTAAATGTAGAAGATGCAGCCAGCGCCCCTCCTCGTTAAATTAGTAATCACTACCGGTGAGCCTGCCGGAGTGGGCCCAGAAATCTCTCTTGCGGCAGCACGCGATTTTCTGGGGGAGCAGTCAAATGTTCAAATTATTTTGCTTGGTGATACTCGCTTATTGGAATTAGCTCAAGCAAATAATGTGAATCTTCCAATGGGTCTTAGCGTCCATCCAATTCCCTTAGGTGCACCCGTAACCTCTGGGGTTTTAAATATCGCGAATGCCCAATATGTGCTGCAGTTATTGAATGAGGCTGCGGACGGCTGCGCAGAGGGCCGTTACGACGCTATGATTACTGCCCCGGTTCAAAAAAGCACCATTAACGATGCAGGCATTCCTTTTACAGGGCATACCGAATACTTAGAGTCTCGCTGCAATACCAAACGTGTTGTCATGATGCTATGTGCGCCTTTACCAATGGGTTTCTTGGGGCTTACGGCCCCTCGACCACTGAGAGTTGCCCTGGTGACAACACATCTTCCTTTAAAGGATGTGCCTTCAGCATTAAATAGAGAATTAATCTTGGAAACCATTCAGATTGTTCATGATGATCTAAGGAAGAAATTTAATATTTCCAATCCCGTCATTCGAGTTGCAGGATTAAATCCCCATGCTGGAGAATCAGGCCACCTTGGCCGCGAAGAAATTGAATGCATTATTCCAGCGATTGAGTCGGCTAAAAGAGCAGGTATCAACGTAACAGGACCTTATCCAGGAGACACTATGTTTGATGCATCGTCTCTTGCAACAGTAGATGCTTATATTGCGATGTATCACGATCAGGGTTTGGCGCCCTTTAAGTTTGTCAGTTTTGGTGGGGGCGTGAATGTCACTCTAGGCTTACCAATTATTCGTACATCCGTTGATCACGGAACGGCTTTGGATATTGCAGGTAAAGGAGTCGCGGATTCTGGCAGCATGCTCGAGGCGCTGCGATTAGCCTACCAATTAGCTGTTAATAAAAGAAAGCAAGTCTAGGTAATGCATCGCGCACGTAAACGGTTTGGCCAAAATTTCTTACAGGACAATGGCATTATTTACTCTATTGTGGCCTTAATAAATCCAAGCTCCGATATGCATGTCATTGAGATTGGCCCTGGTCTTGGAGCATTAACCAGGCCTCTGCTTGATAACCTCGAGCAACTTGATCTTTTGGAGATAGATCGCGATTTAGTAGCTTATTGGAATCAAGAGAATCTCAAGGGTTTAACAGTAATAGAAGGTGATGCACTGAAGTTTGATTTTTTAGGCTGGGCAAAAAATCGGGCTAATAAAAAAGGTTTATGCAAGGTAGTCGGTAATTTACCGTACAACATTTCCTCACCTTTGCTATTTCACTTGGTTTCTGCTGCTAAAGAAATTGATGAACAAGTATTTATGTTGCAGGCGGAAGTTGTTGAACGCATGGTAGCTAAAGCAGGAAGCTCTGATTTCAGTCGTTTATCGGTGATGCTTCAAGCCCGCTATGACATGGAGTTGGTTCTAGAGGTGCCCCCCGAGGCCTTTGATCCAATGCCCAAAGTGAACTCTGCTGTAGTCCGCATGATTCCAAGACAAGACTTTGATTTAAGTGATCCGCAGTGGCATTCCTTAGAGAAGGTAGTAGCCGCAGCATTTTCACAACGAAGAAAAATGCTCCGCACTAATCTACAGGCATTTGCAGACAGACTTCGCTTAACAGAAGATGAGCTCAAAGCGAGAGCTCAAGATATTTCAGTAGACCGCTATATTGAATGGGCTAAGACTCTATCTTCTTAGGCCCAAAATACCTTGCTTCTATTGATAGGCACTTGGATCTATGACACGCATTTCAGACTCAATCCAGCCTTCTACTTCTTGTTGAAGTTCCTCACCAGATTTTCCAGTGGAAACAATCGCAGGGCCAATTGAAAAAACAACGGTACCGGGATGCTTCAGAAAACCATTCTTTGGCCAATAGCGCCCTGCGTTATGTGCAATTGGAATGACGAGTGCACCGGTAGCGCTTGCTAGGCGTGCGCCACCCTTTCGGTAAGGCTTATTTGAACCTGTAGGGGTTCTCGTTCCTTCTGGAAAGAGCATGATCCATTTACCCTCAGCCAGACGCTTGCGTCCTTGGCTCGCAACAGATAAAGCAGCTGTTTGTTTGTTTGAGCGATTGATGTGAATCATCTTGAGCAATGCTAGAGCCCAACCAAAAAAAGGAATCCAAAGCAGTTCACGTTTGAATACAAAGCAGAGTTGCTTGGGAAGCAATGCGATGTAAGCAATTGTTTCGTAGGCGGATTGGTGTTTACTCAGAATAACCACAGGTTGATCAAGAGCAGCCCTCATATTCTCCATCCCGCGGATTTCATAATGAATACCACAAAGATGCCATAGCAACCAGATCACTACTTTGTTCCAAAAACCGATAAATCGATATCGATTCTCAGGGCTTAGGAATGGAAACGCCAGCATGCATAACACTGACCAGATCGGCGTGAAGAGCAATAGAAATAATGCAAAGAGAGTGGAGCGGATATAAATCATCATTGCCTTAGATCTTATTCTCTAGAAGAGCATGCGCAAAAGCAAGAAGATCTGCATGAATTTGCGTTCCTTCTGGAAGACCACCCTTAGCCAGCGTCTTTTGACCTTTACCTGTTAAGACTAGGTGCGGAGAAGCTCCTAAAGCAATGCCAGCTTGTAGATCCCGTAAGGAATCGCCCACAATCGGCACGCCAATCAGCGGGTTTGGACTTTCATTTTTCCTGTAGCGCAAAGCGATTTCTTTCATCAGACCAGGGGCTGGTTTACGACAATCGCATTGGTGAGAATCCATATGTGGGCAGAAAAAAATACTGTCAATATGGCCGCCTAGTGGCTTCAGTAGCAATTCCATTTTGCTATGCATAGCATGCAAATCATTAATCGTGAAATAAGCTCTGGCTAGACCCGATTGATTGGTTGCAATGGCTATTTGATAGCCTGCTTGGGTGAGTAGTGCAATTGCTTCAAGGCTGCCTGGTAGTGGAACCCACTCATCTACCGACTTTACATAGTCATCACGATCTTCGTTGATCACGCCATCGCGATCAAGAATAATGAGTTTAGTAGAGCTATTGCTCATGCCAATTTGCCGAGATCGGCAACGAGATTCATTTTCTGGTGAAGTTGCTGCAAGAGAGCTAGACGGTTATCGCGTAGTTCGGGATTGGGATCCATCACCATCACATCTGCAAAGAATTGATCAATAGGTGCGCTCAGGGCTACTAGCGACTTCAGCAGCTCAACAAACTGACGTTTTTCATAAGCATCATTTAGTGTGGGTGTAACCGCTTCGAGAGCTTGATGAACTGCAATCTCAGCTGGAATCTGTAGCAACTGTTTGGAGCAGGTAGCAGGAATTGCGGTAGTAGTCTTTTTCAGAATATTGCTAATACGCTTATTGGCGGCAGCAAGTTGAGCTGCTTCAGGTAGAGCATTAAATTCACGTAAGGCTGCTAAGCGCTCAATGAGGTCATTAATCTGAGCTGGATCTTGGCTGAGTACAGCATCAATCTCGGCACTAGTGAATGGCTTTCCTGCAACCGATTGATCGCGTAAATAAGCGCGTAAACGATCGATGATAAAAGCGTAAATATCCTCAATCTTTGCTTTTTCTTGAACCTCTTTCTGGGGAAACTGCGCATGAGCCAAGTCAAGTAGCTCAGGCAGGCTTAGTGACAGATTGTTTTCTGCTAATAGACGGCAAATGCCAAGAGCATGACGGCGGAGTGCGTACGGGTCTTTATCGCCTGTTGGGGCCAGACCTACGCCCCAAATACCAACAAGCGTTTCCAATTTGTCTGCAATAGCCAGGATCATTCCAGTTTGGGTTTTTGGTAAATCGTCGCCGGCAAAGCGGGGCATATAGTGCTCGCTGCAGGCTGCTGCAACTTCTGCGTGTTCACCATCGTGGTTCGCGTAATAGCGCCCCATAATGCCTTGGAGCTCAGGGAACTCACCAACCATATCGGTTAATAAATCGGTCTTTGCAATTTCTGCAGCCCTTTGAGCCAGCTTTTCATCTACATTGAGTTTTTTCGCAATGCCGGCAGCAATAGCTTGAACGCGCTTGGTACGGTCCAGTTGATTGCCTAATTGATTGTGATAAACCACTTTGCCAAGATCAGCTACGCGTGATCCCAAAGGACGCTTTTGATCTTGTTGAAAGAAGAAGCGCGCATCAGAAAGGCGTGGACGAACAACTCGCTCATTACCAGAGATGATCGCATCGGGTTTATTGGTTTCAATATTGGAAACAATCAGAAAGCGATTGCGTAACTTACCTTCTTTATCTGTTAGGGCAAAATATTTCTGGTTGGTTTGCATCGTCAAAATCAAGCACTCTTGCGGAACCTCCAAGAATTCTTGATCAAAATGACATTCGTAAATAGCTGGCCATTCGACAAGAGCAGTCACCTCATCCAAGAGGCTATCAGGCATCAATACTAAATCGCTACCGGCGGCTTTTAAAAGGGCGGCTTCAATATGTGCACGACGCTTGGTGAAGCTAGGAATAACTTTGGCTTTGGCTTCTAGGTCAGATTCATATTGATCAGCATTGCCGATAGTCGCTGTACCGGGGGCTAAAAAGCGATGGCCTTCAGTTTGGTTATCAGCGTCGATTCCTAAGGCGCTAATGCTCAGTTTTCGATTGCCGTGAAGTGCAACAATGCGATGAGCTGGACGAGCAAATTGCACATCTGCTAATTGCCCATTCTTTTGCAACACTTGGTAGTGCATCATCTTGGCAATCGGTAATTTATTCAGCGTTTGTTCAAGCGCAGTTTGTGCAGTGTGTTCAAGCGCAGCGCCTTTGGCAATTACATTGAGATAAAGCGCTTCATTCTTACATTCACCAGCCTTTTCTAGGGTGGTGATATCAATATCAGCATATCCAAGCGCAGCCAATTTTTTAACTAAAGGTGCTGTAGCTTTTCCATCTGCATCAAATGCTATGCTTGTCGGCAATAACTTTTCACGAACCGGGTAATCAGGCGCCTGATCTTGTACATTCGTAATTTGAACGGCTAGGCGACGTGGTGTAGCAAAGCCTGTTGTCTTGGATGATTCTGATGTTAGTCCAGCTGATTTCAGTGCTGCAAAGATACCTTCGCTAAACGCATCTCCTAAGCGACGCAGTGACTTTGGAGGCAGCTCCTCAGTAAATACTTCAATCAATAAAGTAGCTAATTGAGGTTTGGAATTAGATATGCTCATAGGAATGCAAAAATCTCGATGCGCTTAAGCCTAGGCTTTAGCTTGACGTTGACACATGGGGAAGCCCAGCTTTTCACGGGACTCAAAGTAAGCCTGCGCAACTGAACGAGACAGATTGCGAATGCGGCCGATGTAGGCCGCACGCTCAGTTACAGAGATGGCGCCTCGGGCATCTAGTAAATTAAAAGTATGTGCGGCTTTGAGGACCATTTCATAAGCGGGAAGAGCCAGCGGTACTTCCATCAAACGCTTTGCTTCACTTTCATAGTTGGTAAAGTTGGCAAAGAGTAGGTCAGCATTGGAGTGTTCGAAGTTATAGCAAGATTGCTCAACTTCATTTTGGTGATAAACATCACCATAGGAGATGCCATCAGCCCAAACAAGATCATAAACATTGGAGCAATTTTGAATGTACATTGCTAGACGTTCGATTCCATAGGTAATCTCGCCTAGTACTGGTTTGCAGTCGATACCACCTACTTGCTGGAAATAAGTGAACTGCGTTACTTCCATGCCGTTCAACCAAACTTCCCAGCCTAAGCCCCATGCACCAAGGGTTGGATTCTCCCAGTCGTCTTCAACAAAGCGAACATCATTTTCTTTGAGATCTAAACCTAAAGCGGCAAGAGAGCCAAGATAGAGCTCGAGAATATTTTCTGGTGCAGGTTTTAGGACTACTTGATATTGATAGTAGTGCTGTAAACGATTTGGATTTTCACCATAACGACCATCCTTTGGTCTGCGGGATGGCTGAACATAGGCAGCCTTCCAGGGCTCAGGGCCAATGGCCCTTAAGAAGGTTGCGGTATGGGAAGTCCCAGCACCTACCTCAAGGTCGATGGGTTGCAATAGGGCACAACCTTGTTGGTCCCAATACTCTTGAAGTTTTAATATGATTTGCTGAAAAGTAAGCATGATTAACCTGGCTAAGCCATTGATTTTACATGGCTAGTCCGGCTTTCAGCTAAAAAATCTCTAAAAACGCCTGTGGCGCAAGAGGCCCCATATCAACAAGAGGCATGAAATGCTCAAAATTGGCAAATTACCCCAAGTGACAAAGGGCGTTTTGCCTGAATAGCCTTGTACTTTGGCGTGAAGAGTGCCTTGAGTGAATTCTGGCAGATTTGCCTGTACTTTCCCGTCATGACCCAGTACGGCAGTTATGCCGGTATTCGTTGCGCGCAATGCGGGCAGACCAGTTTCTAGTGAGCGTAATTGTGAAAGTCTGAGTTGTTGAGTAGGCGCTTGTGATTTTCCAAACCAGGCAAGATTAGTCATGTTAATTAGAAGATTGACCGGCTTGTCACTATTCTTAATACGAGAGGCTAATTCACCACCAAAAACATCCTCATAGCAAATCGTTATTGCGGCATAAATATCAGTTTGATTGTGGCGCACAATTTTGAAGGGGGCTTGCTCCAGGCTGCCTCTAGCAAAGTCGCTCATGGGTACATGAAATGTGTTCACAAACCAATGAAAGCCTGGTGGAATAAATTCTCCAAATGGAACTAGGTGGGCCTTATCGTAGTAGTAAGGATGGGTATTGGGCGATAAACCAGTGGCACGATTTGAGTACTGCATTTCTGTGGGGCCAGGAACTTCTCCAATTAAGCCCAGCAAGAGATTGCTGGAACTTTCATTTGAATAATCCTGCAAATAATTAAGCAATCCAACTGGCAGATTGTTTTGTGGCCAAGGAAATGCAGTCTCTGGAATGATGATGAGATCTGCTGCTTGTTTTTTAATTTCAGACGTATAGAAAGTAATTTGTTGGTTGATTGCCAAAGGGTCAAACTTTAAGCGTTGCTCAAAGTTACCTTGAATAAGCCTTATGCTGATTGGTTCCCCCATAGGCTTGGTAAAGCTCGCTAAGCCAGCAAGTTGAGAAATAGCAAGTACGCTGATGACACTGACGACACTAAAAATTGCATGTTTACGCACTTGAAAAATTTCCCAAGAAGTCCACATGACTAAGAAGGTGCAGCCCAAACCGCCAAAGAACGGTGCAATTGGTGCAAAGGGGCCATTGAATTGAGCCTCTGCAAAACCCATCCAAGGAAAACCGGTAAAGATATATCCTCGCAAGAACTCCATAACTACCCAACTTGCTCCTAAGAACAAACCAGTAAGGCGTGAACTCTGAAATAAGCGAATCGCAAAAGTGGCAAAAGAAAAGTACAGGGCAACGTAAGCGGAGAGCAAGAACACAGCTATGCTGGAAAATAAGCTGTTAATGCCACCTACATCATGCAGGCTGATATAGAGCCACCAAAGTGCAATGACAAAATACCCTAGGCCAAATGCCAAACCTGAATAAAAAAAAGATTTAATGGTGGAATGGGATTCAAAATAAAGTCGCCACCAAACAAGGCTCAGTAATGGAATTTGAATCCAGCCGCCATAGGGAAGTTCAGCTACGCCAGCAAGGAGTCCTCCTAGTGCCAGCAGTATGAGTAAGTTGATACTGAAATGCTGTTTGGTGGAATGCAATATGACCAAGGCGACTCTCAGTCAGATTTTTTAGAGATTTGACGAGCCAATAAAATATGAATTTGACGTGGATCGGCGCGTTGTACTTCAAACTCGATTCCATCAATTAAGACGAGCTCGCCTACTTTGGGGACACGACCTAAGTGCTGTATTACAAGGCCAGCAACAGTCTCAATATCATCTACCTCAAAATGAGTGCCGAGTGTTTCATTAAATTGCTCTAACTCAGTAATGCCCTTGACACGAATATCACCGTTATCCAAGGCAATCAAGTTATCAGCCTCTTCATCAATGTCATGCTCATCTTCAATGTCACCAACAATTTGCTCGAGCACATCTTCAATAGTAATGATGCCCGCAACTCCACTGTACTCATCCACTACAACGGCTAAATGATTGCGGTTGTCTTTAAAGTCGCGCAATAAAACACTCAGGCGTTTTGATTCGGGAATAAAGACTGCAGGGCGAAGCCAATCACGCACTTGAAAATCTTTTTCAGTGGAGTGACGTAATAAGTCTTTAGCCAGCAAAATTCCAATGACGTTATCTCGTGATCCCTCAAATACTGGGAAGCGTGAATGGGCTGCTTCAATAACACTCTTAATAATTTCTGAAAGAGGTAGATTGATATCGATCCAGTCTATTTGAGCGCGTGGCACCAAGATATCGCGCGCACATAGTTGCCCAACCTGAAAAACACCTTCAATCATGGATAGTGCATCAGCATCAATGAGGCCCTCAGCTTGTGCTTCACGCAGGGTGTCGATTAATTCTTGGCGACGTTCGCTAGGGCTGGTTGGCTGAGGTGTTAAAAAATCAGCTAATCGATCTAAGAGGGATTTATTGGGGTCAGGCATATTGCAAGAATAGCGTAGAAATAAGACAAATCATCAGTAGGGGTTGGTAAAACCCAATGTTTGCAGGAGTTGAATTTCTAAAGATTCCATTTTTTTGGCATCTTTATCCAATTCGTGATCATAGCCTTGGGCATGCAAACACCCATGGACAATTAAATGGGCTAAATGCGCTTTAAGAGTCTTATTTTGCTGTTTTGCTTCTTTTTGGATAACTGGCAGACAAAAAATAATGTCTGCAACTACAGTTTTTTTTGACAGCTCATATGGAAAGGTTAGAACGTTAGTGGCGTAGTCCCTTTTCCGGAAAGCAAGATTGAGCTTTTTTCCTTCGCTAGCATTCACAAATCGCAAGGTTAAAAGGCCATTACATTTAGTTGCAGCCTTTACCCATTTTTTGATTAAAGTGGAGCTAGCAGTCTGCTTGAGGTTTTCTTCAAGTGCTGCAGTGCCACACTGAATATCAATCAACAGTGTCGAAGCCTTTATTTTATTGGACATGAGCTTCAATCATTTCGCCTCTTAAGGTGTAATTCAGCACTTCAGTAATTTGGATATCAACTATTTGGCCTATGAGAGTATCGATATCTTGCTGAGGTGCCGCGAAATGAATCACACGATTATTTTCGGAGCGACCTTGTAAGTTCACGCCATCTTTAGCAAGACCCTCTATGAGTACGCGCTCTGTTTTACCCATCATTTTTTGACTAATCTGATTAGCCTGACTTTCCACTAAGGCCAAGAGCGTTTGTAAGCGTTTTAGCTTCACCTCATAAGGTGTGTCATCGTTTAAATTGGCTGCAGGTGTGCCTGGTCGCGGGCTAAAGATAAAACAAAAGCTGTTATCAAACTCCAAGTCTTTCACCATCTTTAGTAGTTTTTCAAAGTCAGCTTCGGTCTCGCCCGGAAAGCCAACAATAAAGTCGCTTGATAGTGTAAGGTCCGGGCGTACTGCACGCATTTTGCGAATAATGCTCTTGAACTCTAAGGCGGTATAGCCACGCTTCATCGCCGATAGCATGGCATCAGACCCATGTTGCACAGGCAGATGAAGATGGCTAACGAGTTTGGGCACCTTAGCGTATACATCGATCAAGCGCTGTGTAAACTCTTTTGGATGACTGGTCGTGAAGCGAATGCGTTCAACCCCAGGAATCTCAGCAATGTATTCAATCAAAAGAGCAAAGTCGGCAATCTCTTCGGTATTGCCCATTTTCCCTAAATAGGCGTTGACGTTTTGGCCAAGCAAAACAATCTCTTTTACACCTTGGTTGGCTAATCCAGCAACTTCAGTTAGCACATCATCAAAAGGACGTGACACTTCTTCGCCGCGCGTATAAGGTACAACGCAGTAGCTGCAATACTTGGAGCAACCTTCCATGATCGAAACATAAGCAGAGCCACGTGTTTGTCGCGAAGCAGGCAGGTGGTCAAACTTCTCAATTTCGGGAAAAGAAATATCAACCTGAGAAATGCCAGTTTTGCGTCTTGCAGCAAGCAGATCAGATAGGCGATGCAAGGTTTGGGGTCCAAACACCACATCAACATAAGGTGCACGACTAACGATCTGTTGTCCCTCTTGACTCGCCACGCAACCACCAACACCAATTAATAAATTGGGCTTACTTTTTTTAAGTTCACGTAATCGCCCAAGATCAGAGAAGACTTTGTCCTCAGCTTTTTCTCGAATAGAGCAGGTATTGAGAAGAACGACATCTGCATCTTCTGGGGTGTCTGTCATGACCATGCCTTCATCGGCATGCAATAGGTCGGCCATCTTGCCCGAGTCATACTCGTTCATTTGACAGCCAAAGGTTTTGATATAGAGCTTTTTCATATGCCGTTCTCAGGTTTATAACTGGGGGCGAGGCTCAGATTTTACAACCTAGGGCATCCCTGCTGGATGATGCTCAATGTTTATATCAGTCGATAGGCCAGAATAGCCACAATAGTGGGCGGTATTGCGGCAATCAGCAGGTATAGCGCTGAAACTGCTGCCCCTGGGAAGTAGGGCCGCAGAATGGCAATACCTGCTGGGTTGGGTGCATTCGCGATGACTGTCAGGCCCCCACCCGCCACAGCCCCACCTACTAGGGCCAATTTAAATTCTGGAGAAGTGCCTGTGACGAGAGAGCCTAAATAGGTCAGTGCTGCGTTATCGGTAATTGCAGTTAATGCAAGACTGCCATAAAAGACTGCGGTAGGGCTCATCATTTGCAGTGCGGGTTGCAACCACCACCCTTGTAATGAACCCAATACTACTAAGCCGCCCAAGAAGAAGCCAACCAGCAAGGCCTCTTTCAAAATCAATGGGCTCTGATGTTTTGGGTAGGCGGTGGTGTAACCAACAAAGAACAGTAGGATCCACATAAAAATAATCGGATCATGTGCAAAGACTACTACCCCAAACAAAAACAGTAGGTGCATGAATACCACTATCAGCGGAACTTTTTCTTCCACCTTTTTATCGCTAGGTTCAACTAATTGGCGATAAAAAATTAATGTGATTGCTAATGCATTAATAAAAATTGCGATGCAGGATTCCACGCCAAAATTGGCGAACATAAAGGCAGAGCTCCACCCCCAAGTTGTGGCAACCATGAGTACTGGCGGGGCTGCAAAATTTGTAAGAGTGCCACCAATGGAGATGTTGACGAATAGCACACCAAGGGTCCCGAATAGTAGGGCCGTGGAGCATTTGTGGCGATAAACCAAATCACGCAATAAAAATGCCGCAAGCGTCATGGCTGCAGCCTCGGTGATGACAGAGCCTAAGAGTGGGGTTACTGCAAGTGTCAGGAAATAGAGTGTCGGTGCACTTTTTGTTCGCAAGAGAAACTGAAGTATTTTGGCAAGAACGTGTAGAACTTGCGTGGAAACGTACAAAATTGGCTTGCTAGCAGCAACTATCATGACGGCAAATACAAATAAAGGTTCTGTGAAGTTGCGTTTATTAAGAAAAGCTTTTGCCGTTCCAAGATCGTCTTTGAAGGCAATGAAGATAACAAGAATGGCAGCCCAAAAACCAAAAACAATTTCTACCTCACCAAGCAAATGCCATAAACCAGCATGAGTTGGAGAGCGCTTTGCAAGTGATTCAAAATAGCTTGTGCAAAAAGTATGCAAAACTGCAATCGCAAAAATAATACTTGCACCGAGTTCTGTGGGGGTAAAGTTCATAGCAGAATGTTAGCAGGTGCAGCAAAGGTTTAGGGTGTTGTCACTTTGGGAGATTTTGGTGAAATTAAAACTTGGTTATCAAGAGTTGATTGCAAATGCAATGGCTGCAATCGAGACTGTGTCTTTAGATAGGGCTGAAATGCTATTAAGTGATTCGGATACTGTCTTTGTGGATATTCGGGATATCCGTGAATTAGAGCGTGAGGGCATGATCCCAGGGGCTTTCCATGCGCCTCGTGGGATGCTGGAGTTTTGGGTAGACCCAGAGAGCCCATACTACAAGCCTATATTTGGAGAGGGGAAGCGACTTATTTTGTATTGCGCTTCGGCTTGGCGCTCTGCTTTGGCAACCGAAACCCTGCAGAGAATGGGCGTACCAAACGTATCTCATTTGGAGGGTGGTTTTAGCGCTTGGAAGAAGGCCCAATTGCCAACAGTGGAAAAGTTGAGCAAAAACTCGCCCACTTAAGTTGCTGCTGTGAATTTAATTTTCTGGAATAGGCATTGTAAATATAGGAGATTTTGATGAGAAAAGTAGAGTCGCAATTTGGAGATGGTCCTTTACAGCAAAAACTAACTACTGGAGATATACATTTTTTATCTGATGCTTACGTCTCTAATGGTGGCGAAGGTACTGGTCCTACGCCACATGAGTACCTTGGCGCTGCGCTTGCAGCCTGCACCTCTATGACACTCAAGATGTACGCGGGTCGCAAATCGATGCAGTTAGACAACGCTATTGTGACTGTGGATATTGAGCGTGCCGATGATATTGAGAAATTTTCTCGTGATATTCAATTGGTTGGTAACCTGAGCGCAGAAGAAAAAGAGCGCTTGTTAGAGATTGCAACAAAGTGCCCTATTCATAAGGCTTTAGCTGGGACGATACAAATAAAAACCCAGCTTGTAAATTAATACAAACTGGGCTAATTTACTTCTGAAGCTTGCCTTTAAAGGGCAAGCTAAACGGCTCTTAAGTATTAGTTAGGTGCGTTGTTTGGCTGATTTTTTTTGCCGGCGTTGTAACCAGCATTGTAATTAGCACCTTCATTTTTCTTGTAGGCATCGTAAGCGTAGCCAGAAGCTGCACCAACTGCTGCACCACCAACTACACCCCAAATTGGGTTGCCGTGGAAAATAGCTGTACCAACACCACCAGCTACCGCACCAATCGATGCGCCAGATAATGTACGTTGCTCTGTGTTACTCATACCTGAGCAACCTGCGATAGTTAAAGTTGCTACTGTAATTGCGATAATTTTTTTCATATTAAATGATCCTTATATGTTCTGAGTTGGCAGAGTGATGTTGATTACTTCTTGCCACAAGGAAAGCGGCTTGCCAAGAAACCTAAAACTACGCCAGCTGCAGGCTTATCTGCTGTTTGTGGATTCTGTCCTGTCCATGAAACAAAATCAGCGATTACCGCATCACGTGCCGGGGCAGGTTGCTTTACACAAACAAATGGTTTTGCGCGCTGTGGGTGACGAGTAACTAGATAGGTGTCATACACGCTGGTCATGTAACCAATACAAAAGCTACGTGATTCTGGGCTTGCAGGTAATTTGCAGACGTTAACAAGCTCTTGAGTACTTAAAACTTGGATTTTTTCTTCAGCTTGCGCAAGGCCAGAAAAGGCTCCAAGAGCGGCTAAAACGACTAGTACTTTCTTCATGGGTTCTCCCTTAGGTGTATGTAAATCGATAATAAACGATATTTCGGGGTATTTTTTGCCCTAAATAGGTGCAGACTGCACTTTTTTGGGTTTTAAGATTCCCCATAATGATGCAAAAAATACAAGGGGAAAATTTCATGGAAACTTTGAAATCCGGTAGTGATGCTTTATTCATTTTGCTAGGCGCAATCATGGTGTTGGCAATGCATGCAGGCTTTGCATTTCTTGAGCTTGGAACGGTTCGTAAAAAAAACCAAGTCAATGCGTTGGTCAAAATCTTGGTGGACTTTGCTGTATCCACCATTGCTTACTTCTTCATTGGCTACAGCATTGCCTATGGCGTCAATTTTTTCTCAGGCGCTGAATTGCTGGCTGAGAAAAACGGCTATGAGCTCGTGAAGTTCTTCTTCTTGCTCACATTTGCTGCTGCGATTCCTGCAATTATTTCTGGCGGAATAGCTGAACGCGCTAAATTTAATCCTCAACTTATTGCTACATTTATTTTGGTTGGTTTTATTTATCCCTTCTTTGAAGGTATTGCATGGAACCAGCATTATGGAATTCAGGCTTGGATTAAAGAATTCACTGGCGAAGAGTTTCATGATTTTGCAGGCTCAGTAGTTGTCCATGCAGTAGGTGGATGGATTGCTTTACCAGCGATTATTTTGTTGGGAGCACGCCGCGGACGTTACACCAAAGAAGGTCAAATTTCTGCTCATCCTCCATCCAGCATTCCCTTTTTGGCCTTAGGTGCCTGGATTTTGGCTGTAGGTTGGTTTGGCTTTAATGTGATGAGCGCACAAACCATTGACAAGATCAGTGGTTTAGTTGCGATGAACTCGTTGATGGCCATGGTTGGTGGCACATTGGCGGCTTGGGTGGTAGGTCGTAACGATCCTGGTTTTACGTATAACGGTCCTCTCGCAGGTTTAGTTGCAGTTTGTGCTGGCTCAGATTTAATGCACCCAATGGGCGCTTTATTTGTTGGCCTGATTGCGGGTGGATTATTTGTTTATATGTTCACCCTCGTGCAAAACCGTTGGAAGATTGACGATGTATTAGGTGTATGGCCATTACATGGTTTATGTGGTCTTTGGGGTGGTTTAGCTGCAGGTATCTTCGGCACCAAGGCCTTTGGCGGCATTGGCGGAGTTACCTTTACTGGCCAGTTAATCGGCAGTGCGCTAGGTGTTGGTATAGCGCTGGTGGGCGGCATTTTGGTTTATGGCACATTGAAGGCTGTGCTAGGCATTCGCATGTCTCAGGAGGAGGAGTTTGAAGGTGCTGACCTTAGCGTCCATCGTATTTCTTCTACGCCAGATCGCGAGCCGAACTGGTAATTTAGTGGCGCTTAATAGATAGCCTGATTCATACCTATAATGAGTCATGGCTATATATGAACTAGACGGAAATGCCCCTCAGTTAGCTGAGGGTGCTTGGGTGGCAGAAAGTGCTGAAGTGATTGGCAAGGTAGTGCTCCATAAAGATGCGAGCATCTGGCCTAAAGTAGTTATCCGCGGTGATAACGATCTCATTCAAATTGGCGAAGGTAGCAATGTGCAAGATGCTTCTATCTTGCATACCGATCCAGGCTACCCATTGCTCATTGGCAAAAACGTTACAGTAGGGCATCAAGTCATGCTTCATGGCTGCTCGATCGGTGATGGTAGTTTGATTGGTATTGGCGCGGTTGTTTTAAATGGTGCCAAGATTGGCAAAGGCTGCTTGGTTGGTGCTGGGGCATTAGTTACAGAGGGCAAAGAGTTTCCTGATGGATCAATGATTATTGGATCTCCTGCCAAGGTGGTTAAAGAGCTAACCCCAGAACAAATTACAGGCATTGCAGATATCTCTGGCCGTTACGTCAAAAATGCTCAGCGTTACATCAAGACGCTTAAGAAAATTTCTTAATTTCTGTTCGTTAAATTTTGCTCTACGTATTTAATGTAGTCCTACCAGTTTTTTTACTCATTCTGATTGGGTATATTGGTGGGCGCGCTGGTAAGTTGGGCATCAATGCCTCAACAGAACTCAATCGTTTTGTGGTTTGGCTAGCGCTTCCTGCGCAGCTCTTTAATTTTGCTGCTAACAGCGGATGGCAGTCACTTTGGCAACCCGGTTTCATCACAGCATTCTTGGTAAGTTGTTTATCAGTATTTGTGTTGGTCTTGCTTGTGAGTTGGCATTACGGCAAAGATCTTGCTGCTGCTAGCTTCAATGGTTTAAGTGCCTCCTACTCTAATACTGGTTATATGGGCATCCCTCTTTGTATGCTGGCATTGGGTCAGGATGGATTGGCTCCAGCAATAATTTCTACATTTCTTGTCTTTGTAATGTTTGCTTTAGCAACAGTATTCATAGAGATCGGAATTCTGTCCCATAAGAAGTCGCGCGAGATTGTTTGGAGTGTTGTTAAATCTTTGTGTAGTAATCCATTGTTGATTGCCCCAGTGGCAGGTTTGCTCTGGGCCTCTAGTGACTTGAGTTTGTATGATCCTATTGCTCAGGTGATTGCATTTTTGGCTGCAGCGGCAACCCCATGCGCACTGGTTTCCATCGGTTTATTTTTAATGCAAAAAACGGATGCCGCCCCAACTCAGGTTTGGGGAATTAGCTTTGCAAAGCTCATCATTCAACCTTTGATAGCCTGGATGATTGCTGGACCCATTTTGGAGCTATCTGATTTATGGGTAAGCGCTATCGTGATTCTGAGCGCTTTGCCAACAGGAACGGGCCCTTTTATGCTGGCTCAGTATTACAGGGCTGATGGCAGCGTCATTTCCCGTGTTGTTCTCATAACCACCGTTGGATCATTAATAACCCTCTCTTTATTTCTGTGGTGGAGCAATAGGGTTTAAGCCCTCAGCATCAATTTGCTTTTCCCAAGAGGCATTCATAAAAGCGGGTAATTGCATGCACTCATTAAAAATTCTCATGAGAGTCGGGTATGGACTTACATCCATTTTGCTACTCAAGGCATTAAATAATTGCGGCACTAAGCAAATATCTACTAGGCCAGGATGATTTCCATAAGAGAATTTTCCCGTCCTTTGATCATTACACAATTGTTTTTCTAAACTTTCCAGGCCAACTTGCATCCAGTGTTGATACCAGCCATCTTTTGCTTCGTTGCTGATACCAAGTTGTTTAATTAGGTAACGTAGCACTCTCAAGTTATTGATGGGGTGAATATCGATCGCAATATCCATAGCTAATGAGCGAACCCAGGCACGATCGATCGGTGAACTGGGTAGCAGGGCTGGCTCTGGATGGACATCATTCAGATACTCAACGATGGCAAGTGATTGATGAATACTATTTTTGCCATCTTCAAGCAAGGGCACTAGACGATTGGGATTTTTGCTTGCATACGCCTCAGATAGTTGGTCGCCGCCATTCTTATTCAGGTGAATGGGGATCACCTCATAATCTATGCCTTTGAGATTGAGGGCGATACGTACGCGAAATGCGGCAGAGCTGCGCCAAAAGCTATAAAGCTTGGGTTTCATATCAACACCTTATTTGTACTCATGGCTAACAGTATATTGATGAAGATCTTTCAAGTCATGGTGAGCACAAAGTGCATTAGACTCATTGCTATGGAAGATATTAATTTT
>Ga0114968_10000775_pt1 | contig 24055 bp, 10 predicted proteins | sample M_130807_EF_Meta_FD_87020 | JGI IMG/M metagenome (GOLD analysis project Ga0114968, IMG submission 87020) | Freshwater microbial communities from Lake Montjoie, Canada to study carbon cycling - M_130807_EF_MetaG | ecosystem: Environmental > Aquatic > Freshwater > Lake | place: Lake Montjoie... | reverse complement strand
GTATTCGCATCCTTGGAAGAGACGGTGAGGGATGCATAGGGATTGGAGATGACGAGGCTGCTCGTGCCGTCCGTGAATCGAACACCGGCTGTTGTGCTGACGATGATGGACTGGGGCGATGACAGATTGCCGAGAGAGTCACGAATGGTCACTGTTCGGCCTGCGGGAGTTTGGCTGGATAGAAGAACGATGGCGGCCTGGCCGGCTGTTAAAACGGATGTGTCCACAAGTACGACGGATGTACTTGCCGTGACAATATACGACGGCATAATGCTCTAGAATTGCGGCGGAGAATATTTGCTGGTGATTGGCCTAAAACATGCGGAAGAAATAGAACAGGTGATGTCGGTACTGAACATCGTCGAACTGCAAAATGTGGTGACGAGTGCGTCGGGACTAACCCCCGTGAGCTACCTGTCGAATCAGGTGGCGAATATACAACAGATGGTGGACTACGACCGAAAACAGATTAACGTGAATGCCATATCGAATTTCAGTGAGAGCCCGATTCAAGTATATTCGGCGCTGAATCTGTGCAATGTGTCCCTTTCGTATAATGGCGACATTTTTGCGGGGAGTAATGCGGCGGCAGCTACGGCGGCCTCCGAATTGGGAACCTCTACTACGGGCTATCTGAGTCTGGGATTCTCTACAGGAACGGGACTCGCCTTTGTCCAAGGGCCCGTCAGCACATTTATTATTGGGTCCGATTCCAACGCCACGTTTTCGGGGACAGTGACGGCGGCAGGATTCGTGACAGCGTCGGACTCGAGGCTGAAACGGAATACGAGGCCTATTACCGACTATGAGACGATTCTGTCGGCCGTGGATGCCGTGCGATTTCAGTGGTCGGCGTCGGGCAAGGGCGACGTCGGTGTGATTGCGCAGAGTTTGCTGCCGGTTTTACCGGAAGCCGTGTTCGAAGACACGGACGGATATTATAAGGTGGAGTATGCGAAGTTGATACCGGTGCTTATTCAGTCGGTGAAGGCCCTACAGGAGCGAGTGAGCGTCTTAGAAAGGGGCTTTAACCAATTGCGACAGACCCTATAAAGATAGGGGAATGTCGGTGGAGCATCTTCCAGGTATGACGGTGAATTTCGGAAATCCGTGTATGATTCGTCCGAGCGTGGCCCTGTCCAATATAAAGGCGGTAAAAGACCGAAAAGTTGTGCTGCTCGCCACGGCCACCATAACGAACGACAATCTGTTCTCCAACGGCCTCTTTCAGAACGTGTTTGTGCTCTATAAGATGTTCGAGGCTATGGGGTATGCGCCGGTTCTCGTGGTGAATGAGAAGCCGAAGGAGTTAGAGAAGATTCCGGCCATGCTACATGTATGTCGCCTTATGGTTAGCGAGGAGATTCTGAAGAGGCCTATTCCGGTGATTGCGCTGGTCGAGATTGGGATGAGTATTGACCCACTCTTGCGGGAGTTTGTGAAGATGTGTGGGGGGAAACTCGTGAAAGTCTATCTCGGGAACATTCTGAATATCGATATTGAGACGCCGATGTTCTACCCGGCAATGCATTTTGCGCATCATGTGATAGAAAAGATAGACAAGATTTGGGTGTCTCCGCATTACGGGCAGCACGCAGAGTATGCGGCCTATTTGAACCACGTGGTTCCGCCGAAGAATTTGGAGGATATGATTGCGCCGTATGTGTGGGACCCGTCCGTGTTTACTCGGGATGGGGAAGAGGTGTTGCGCTGGCGGCCTCGTACGAAGGAAGAGGAGGATGTCATATTGATTATGGAGCCGAACATTTCTTTTCAGAAGGCGTCGCTTGTGCCCCTGCTCATCGTGGAGCGGTGGTATAGGGCTGGCGGTCGGCGTTGGAAGGGCAAGGTCGTCGTGTTTAATGGGCCACGCATCAAGGACACACCGCATTTTTCCAGGTCGATAGAGCCGACGCTCGACCTTTTTGCGGACGGGCGGATAGAGTATATGGAGCGCACGAGTATTGTGGAGGCCTTGAAGAAGTGGCCGACGGCCTTGTTCGTTGCGCATCAGTACAACAACGAATATAACTATATGGCCCTGGAGCATTTCTGGGGTGGATTCCCGCTCGTGCATAACTGCGGGACGTGGGGAGAGTTCGGTTATTATTATAAGGGGAATGATATTGAGGCGGGGGCGAAGCAACTGGAGGCGGCGCACACGAGTCATTTGGAGAAGTTGGAGGCGTATAAGGCGCATGCACAAGTCCTCGCATGGCGCTATTCGCCGTATAATCCGGAAAACCACAAGCGGTGGAACGAGTTGTTGCTGAAACGGGACTGATTTAGCGGCTTACAGGTCTAAACATACTCATCCATATTCTAGCAGTGCGAGAATGCGGATTGGTATTACGACGCTCATTGAGCATTCGATGTTCAGTTCGGGTATCGCAGGGCTCACTCTTGCTATGGCGGAGTTAATGAAGGGGCTTGGACATGATGCGACCCTTTTAAATGTTCGAGGAAAGAATGCCTGGTGGGATGATTGTGGAGTCCTGCAGAAAATATTCCAGGTTGCGCATTTGGAGGAAGGGTCCTTGGATAACCGTTTCGACATTGTCTTTGAGGTTGCACCGCTCACATTGACGGCGGCACAACGGGCGACTCTGGCTACTCGGTCCATCTGGATTCTAAGAAAGCCGTTTGTGCTCCAGGAAATCGAGCAGAGTATATATCCTCTGATGTGCTCGCCCCGTGATTTGACGGGAATATGCGAAGCCTGGCTCGTAAATGAAGTGACGGACGAGGACGATGTGACACTTCTGGAGACGATTGCACGAGTCCCCGTGCGCCATGTACCGTTCGTGTGGACGCCCCTGATTTCGGAGATTTATAATCGCAGCACGGGGGGCAAGACGTGGTCCGGAAATGCGGATGCGCCGCTGTTTGTTCCGATCGTAGATACGAACAATACGAATGCGAGCAATAGTACGCTGCCGCTGGTGATTCTGAGAGAGGTGGCTCGTAGAAAGGTCCCTCTGAGTGGTTGGAGACTTCACAATGGCGACGGAATCGAAAAGAGCAAGTTTTTTCGTGAGAACATTTTGAAGCATTGTAGCGACCTCGACTTGAGTGGGTCCTGTGTGGGTCGGCAGCGGTCGATAGACTGGGTGAGAGAGGAGAACAATGTGGCCCTGCTTCATATGCGTTTTCGGAGTCTGCGGCCGGTTCTCTTGGACCTTGCGTGGGTGGGTATTCCTGTTGTGCACAACTCGCCGGCGTTCAAAGAGGTCGGGAACGGGGCTGAGCGGCTGTATTACACGGACAATAGTGTAGGCGAGGCCGCAACGGCGTTTGAGAATCTGCGTAACGATTTGCGGGAGAGCACAGGGTGGTTTTCGGCGGATAATAAGCGGCGAGAGGAGATACTTCGGCGCTGGAGTCCTATAAGTCCGTTTGTGAAAGCTGGCTGGTCGATGGCGATGGACGGGGCGCTAGGAGGGCCGGCACGTACAGCGCCTCCGCCTTTGCCTGGAGTGCAGCAGGCGACCACGACCCCTCCTATCGTCCCACCCGTAAAGAAGAGCCCGGACGCCCACGTGTTCCGTGTGGGCTTCTCGGACATGTGGGAGAGTTTCAACCCAGAATACAACTTTTTCACGCTGCTTTTGAATGAGGCCGGTAAACATATGGAGCCGCCTAGGCGTGTAGAGGGTTATGATGCGCAAAAGAGCGGCGAAGTCCCCGATTTGCTCGTGTTTGGTCCTTTTGGGTCCGAGTGGAGACGGTTCGCCCCCGATGTACCCAAGGTCCATTTTACGGGTGAGAATACTCGTCCCATTTTTGACCCTGCCGTCACGCTCAATCTTGGCTTTGACCATTTGAAGCTGATTCCACCGGAAAAGTATGTTCGTTTCCCGCTGTGGATGACGTATATTGATTGGTTCGGGGCCGATATAGAGCGTCTTCGGAATCCGAAGCCGATGCCTCTGGCCTGGTGCTTGGGCACCTCTGAGGATACGCTGGCCTCTAGAACCGGGTTCTGCTCATTCGTGGCGACGAACCCGAGAAACCCTATAAGGAATGCGGCGTTCCAGTGGCTCTCTCAGTACAAGAAGGTTGATTCGGCGGGGCGGCTTTATACGAACGTGGAGCCTGTCACGTCACCCTTTGCGGGTGGTGGAGGCGGCGAGTTGGACAAGGTGGCGTTCTATCGGAATTATAAATTCTGCCTGGCCTACGAGAATTCTGCGCAATCCGGTTATACGACGGAGAAGTATCTGCATGCAAAGGCGGCGGGCTGTGTTCCGATTTATTGGGGCGACCCGGATGTTCAGCACGATTTCGACATGGAGGGTGCGATTGATGCTCGGAAATTCGGGACACCTGCGGAGCTGTGCGAGGCGGTGGCGGCCGTGGATCGTGACGATGATCTGTGGAAGAAGAAGGCGGCCGTTCCGGCCTTGAAGGCCTACGATGTGGAGGTCGCCCGCCGAACTTTGTCGGAAGTGGCGAAGAGGATGTGGACGATGATGGGTCTAGATGGGAAGAGCGTGCCGAGATTTCTGGGAGACGCCGGAGCACAAGCTGTACCCCCTTCCCCTCCCCAAAAGCCGAAACCAACCTTCGTCCCTGAAGTCCCCATTCTTACGACCTATGTCACGTGGAAATTCCTCGGCAGCCTTCAACACTGGCTCGCCTCCATTGCTGCGCAAACACGGGCCGTAAAAGGGCTACATGCGCACATATGGAACGGCGGCGACATCCCAGAGGAATCGATTGAGTTGCTAAAGGCCAAGTATCCGTTTGCGACCTTTGAGACAGTGCCGACGAGTTGGACGCCACCGGATTTTGCCGATTTCTGGGACCCGACTCACTATGCGTGGAAGCTGTGGGTCTATCACACGATGGCGAGCCGCCCGGAATTCAAGGGAAAGATGGTGCTCTATATGGATGCGGGGGCCGTTCTCTGCAAGTGGCCGATGGAGTGGATGCGTACAGCCCAAGAGAGCGGCCTGGCGTGTCTAGAGGACCCGCGCCAAGAGAATGAGCGCTGGTGTAGCGAGGCCTTCTGTGGCGTCTTAGGCGTCACGGACGAGGAGCGGAAGGCGAAGCAGATTGTCGGTGGACTCATGTATTTCCGCAGTGGGTCCGAGCTCGCCACGCAGTTCTTCGCCGAGGCCTTCCGCCTCGGACAGATTCGCTCCGTGCTTGTGGGGCCTCGTCTTTCCGGTGTGGCGACGGATGGACAAAGTTACGGCCATCGCCAGGACCAGAGTGTTCTGAGTGTGCTTGTACGCCGTTTCCCCGTGCCGCTTCTGCCTCTCGACACAGTCTATGGGGACCACAGTATGCGCAAGACCTTCCTATCAGGCCAGTCCATTTATGTGCATCGTGGGAATTTCAATACGCATGTGCAGCCGATTCGGGGGATAGACGATGTGTTTGTAATCAATCTGGACAGGCGCGCCGACCGTATGGAGAAGTTTTATAAGACGCACCCGGAGCTGGAGGGAGTCGTCACACGCTGTTCGGCCGTAGATGGACGTGCGCTCAAACTGACTCCGGAAATCGCAAAGATTTTTGCGCCGAACGATTTCTTTTGGAAGAAGGCCGTGCTCGGATGTGCGCTATCTCATATGGGACTCTGGTGGAAGCTCTTGAATGACCAGGGCGAAATTGGGAACTATCTCATTTTTGAGGACGATGCGAAGATGGTTCCGCACTGGCGCGACACTCTGGAGGCGTCCATGGCGCATGTGCCCGAGGACTATGATGTCCTCTATCTGGGCGGAATTCTCCCACCGAATCGTGTCGGATTTGAGGGCGTCTTGGAGCAGGTGACAAAATATTATAGTCGGATTAAGCCGAACCAGTTTTTCGGACAAAAGGAGCCTGCGCCCTATTTCCATTCGTGCGCCTACGCATATGTCCTGTCCCGAAAGGGGGCCAGTAAAATATTCGATATGATGCTGAAGAGAGGGGGATATTGGACGAGCGCTGACCATATGTTGTGTGGGCCGAATTCCGACATGATTACCTATTTTTTGACTCCCCTGGTGGCCGGCTGCTATCAGGACGACGACCCGACCTATGCATCAAGCGACTTCAATAATTTCTCCCGAGTGGACAAGTTCGACAGTGACCTTTGGAACAATGACGAGCGTTTCACAAAGGCGGAAGTGGATTTCCAGAGCTCAAAAGTCAGGGCTGATGAGACGCTCGGGAATTCCTTGGACGCCATTTATAATGCGCCCCCGCCTGTTGTATCCGCTGAGCCAGTCACGGTCAAGCCGGTCGTTGTTCGAGGGGCCGACACTCTTCCGTTCCGTTTCGTCTGTCTGAAAGCGCACGGACTGGATGTTTCCAACCTGTGTGAGCGTGACTGGCTTTTCCACATTTTCGGGAACTTGACGGCGGTGGTGGTCGATACCGTGGAGCTGGATGCGGCGCCCCCTACGGATTGTCCGATTTTCATTCTGCAGAGGCCGCATGTGCAGGAGGCCACACGCCTTTTGGCAGCGTGGTCGGCGGCGGGAGCGAGATTCCGGATTCTGCATTTGAGCGACGAGGGCACCGCAGAGAACAACAAGGACCCTCTTTTCGCATACACGCTCCCTGGATGTGTGAAAGTCCTGCGATTCTATCTGCGCGGCGATATTCCGAAGGAGGTGGCCTCGAAAGTCACGGTGGTCCCTCTTGGATATCGCTATGCTAGGCCGAACTCTAAGACGCCCGAAATCCCTTTCCGAGAACTACATTGGTCCTTTTTTGGAACGGATTGGATGAATCGGTCAAAGGATATGAAACCATTGACGGATGCACCATTTTCGCACAAGTGCACATTTTTCGAAAAATGGAATGACCCGAACAATCTATCGTCTGCCGAGTATACGGAGATGATGTTGTCAAGCATGTTCGTTCCTTGCCCGGGTGGAATGAACCACGAAACATTCCGTTTGTACGAGGCCCTAGAAAGTGGCTGCATTCCTCTCGTGCTGAAGACGCAGGAGAACGAGGAGTGGTTCCGCTGGATATCGAACCGGGTCCCGCTGCTCCCTATTACGAACTGGGGCGATGCGGTACGCCTTATGTCGACATTGATGACGAATCAGAGGAGGATTGAAGTGTATAGAGAGGAACTGTTAAAGGGCTGGAGGAAGTGGAAGACGGATATTTGTGCGGACGTTGCGCAGTTTTTAGTGGTATGATTTTACTGTTGGGACATCCGAACATGCGTTTCCACCAAGGGATGGCGGCAGCTGTTGCAAACTTCGCCGCCCATTCTGTGAATGTGTACTGATTGCCCATAGACAGGTTGCAACGACTGCAGAGAGGGACCAAGTTGTCCACAGTGGTCGTGCCCCCTTTCGATTCCGGGATGTTGTGGCCGGTCTGGAAATCAAAGGCGGTTATATTATTTTTGCACCAAGGTGTCATACATCTTCGTTCAAACTTACGGCCGCAATGATGTAGCCAGACCGCTTCTCGCACGGCACGAGGAATCTTCTTTTTTTTGTAGGAGGTCCGAACCATTTGCCCTTCCTCCATAATCTACAGGAATTATGTGGGTGGCGCTTAGACTACTAGCTGTTACCGAGCGGTCTAAAGTGATTCTCCATACTCCAACATAGAATGGCGACCTTCGACGAGGTTCCGGAGTATTTAAAGTCATTGGAGGAGATGCTTTCGAAGGCGGACACAACTGCAACAGCGGCCGCAACAGTGACAGAGGAGGCTACGCCCCAGACGCTCGAGACGGCGCAGCCCCTTTCCAGTATCGGATTCGGCTCCATGTTCACAACCGCTTCTTCGGGGTCCGGGGCTCAGGTGAAGTTCATGCTCGTCAGCACACACGTCCACCAATACACCGGCTATTCCAAGGTGAGTTACGGGATTCTTTCCGAGCTGGCACGCCATCCGTGGATTCAGCTCACGCATTTCGCCTTTCAGAAACAGGCCGAAGTCCCTGCAGGTTTTCGTCCCTATCCTCCGAATGTAGATGTGGTCGACGCAATGGCCCTCGAGAAGCCTCTGCAACAGGGGTTCGGGATTCAGGCTCTCCCCGATGTGATTCGCAGAAAGCGCCCGAACGTCGTCATGATTTATAATGACCTGAGCGTGGTTACTCGGTTTCTGGAGGAGATTCGGAAGTCCGGGATTCAGCGGAATTTCCAGATTTGGGTCTATTGTGACCAGGTCTACACGATGCAGCCCCAACTTCTTCTGGATGTGCTCAACAGGGACGCCGACCGTATTTTCGCATTCACGCCCTATTGGAAGCAGGTGTTGAAGGACCAGGGCGTCACACGCCCCATCGACGTACTTCTTCACGGCTTCCAGCCCAACGTATACTTCCCGATGCCGAAAGAGCTCGCAAGAAAGCAGCTCCAACTTCCGTCTGATATTTTCCTCTTTCTGAATCTGAATCGCAATCAGCCCCGGAAGCGCTACGATATTTTGATTATGGCCTTTGTGGAGCTCGTTGTCAAGTACCCCACGAAGCCGATTTATATGTTGGCGGTCTGTGACAAGGGGGACAAGGGTGGCTGGTGGCTATTCGAACTCTTCCAGCGGGAACTGCGTCTACGGGAGGTCTCCTTAGAGTTGTACGGAAGTCGCCTGATTGTCACGACGCAGAATCTCTCGTTCAAGGACGAGGAAATCAATCTGTTTTATAATGCGGCGGATGTGGGGATTTCCACGGCGGATGGGGAGGGGTTCGGGCTCTGTCAATTCGAGAATATGGGCGTCGGTGTTCCGCAGGTTGTTCCGGACATTGGCGGATTCAAGGAGTTTTGTGACCCGACGAATGCGTCTCTTGTGAAACCGACTGTCCGGTATTATGTTCCGAATGGGTTTAGCCCGGTAGGCGGAGAGGCGCATGCGTGCGAGCCGCACAATGTTTGTGTAGCAATGGAGGAGTATCTCTTGAACTCCGATAAGCGTGCTGAGCACGGAAAGAATGCGAGAGCCAAGGTGCTCTCGTATACCTGGAAGAACTCGTGCGAGATTTTGCTGAAGCGGCTGAAGGATACAATGGAGAGCGACTGACGGCACACGAATCTAATCACCAAATAGGGAGGATGTATTCCAAAAGAGTACGTCTGCTTGTGCAAATCATAGGGTTCTTATTTTGCACAATTGGACTTTTATATATTTCCATGGTAATTTTGGCGGAAATACCTGAGGGATTTCAAGGGGCACAAGAGCCGACTGTAAATTGCGTGCAGTATAATTCAAGAGATAGAGTTTACTGGAAATGCGAAACGGATAATGATGCGCAGATAAAAATTCGTGATTTGTTACGAAGAAGTCCTCCAGAGAATTTTCAGGGTGTGTGTTACAAAACGCTCCAGGGATTTTATACATGCTATACACGGCCGTCTCAGAAGTCGTTTATTGAGGATGAAGGGGTATTTGCTCTGGACGACCCGTCTACAGATGCGATGCCTGGAGTGATTGAATCGGATATACTGAATGTATGTGCGGACTATGGGACAACTTTCGCTACCTTTTCAACCGTGTATGTTTCCACCGTCAGTGTTAGCAGTAATCTCAATTCCATTATTCAGACGGTTAAAACGGCTACAAGCAAACTCGGCACAATTTCTACGACGTATTGCGCAACCCCTTCTCTGGTTCCGTCAAAACAGAACGCATGTAATACGCTGAGTACTGGGATTAATATTTTTAATAAGTTACCGTTGGACACGACGGTGGGAGGAAGAACAAAAAGTGGCCTGAATTCTATGAGCACCGTTATAGGGAATTCCATTGTAGGAATGGACAATATTTTCACAAATAAGTTTGTACCTGCTTACAGAGGGTTCGGCTACGGCACATGTAGTAATATAATCAATTTTCAAGGTTAATGTTTGTGGTCTAAGTACTTAAATTAAGTACTTGGCGGTAATTCCGGGCCTTATTTTAGAATACGAATAGTAGATGGTTATAAAACCGGTTTGGGTCGCTATTGTAGCCGCAGTCGTCCTATTATTTCTTGTATTCTCGAAAAAGATAAGTGGGTTTCAGAATCCTACGGATCAGACGGACATGAAACGTGAGATATGCAACATATTAAAAAATACATATTTTACATCAAAAGCGAATTACGATAGTATGAGCAAGTCGGATTTGACTAAGGCCGCTGTTATTGCCACGCAGGTAGAGGTAATGAAACAGCAAATGGTGGTACAAGGTTGCGAGGTGCCCTGAACTCGCTGCGCTCGTTGCACTCGTTGCACTCTGCGTCATTACAGTTTGCATATTGTATAACATCAATATAGATGCGGCGGTGGGGAGTAAAAATATTTTTATTTATAGGAATATTTTTACTATTAATCGGTGTATGCCTATATGGATATTTATCTTATGAAGGGTTTCAAGGGACTTCCGGGAGTTGTGGGTCTGCTGAAACAACTGGAAGTTTCTGTCCTGCTTCAACCGACTATCGATGCCCGAACGATGTGAAGTATACACAGTGTTTGGATCCGACAAAGACAAAAGAGACCAGTGCCATTCCAAACGAGACGCCAGATGAAAGTGTTGTGTACGATATTTACGAATATAAAAACTTACAGAGCGTGTACGACCCTACAGAAACGAATCCGAAGACGACGGTGCAACGCTATAATATGGCGTCGGAACTTGCCGAATTCGATTTAGGGGCGCCGATTCCATGGGACTACGATAACCGGCAATTAGAGCCTGAAGAGACTGTGTGGGGGTCCGTTCATCCGGATGTATCAACGAAACTCTTTCAGAAATCATATACTCGTGCCCTATTCGGCAGCGCAAATCCAGAAATGTATATTGAAAGTAACAATGAGACGGGTGAAAATAAATACCGGTCGAACATGTTTCAGACGACGGTATACGGCGTAGAAGGGATGGCGATAATGCAGCAAGTTGAGGCAGTTGCTGGGTTCTACGAAGAGCAGTTGATGGAGGAAGTTCTGGATAGAATATTCATGCCCGATAAATTGAAACGGTGGAACAATATCAATGCGATAATTGAGGCGGGGAAGCCCAATATTTTTGTGAACGGCGTTGATATCGGCTTAAAAAAGTGGTGGGCACCCTCCACGGTAACGTTTGAACAGGCAGTCGCACAGTACAATGACCCGAAAAATTTGAGAGAGGCCGCCTTTAAGGAAGTGTGGAGTCAGCGCAGCGCCGAAGCCGATAAAATGGAGCCCCGTTATAAAAATAATCTTCCAGGCAAGAGCGGTGTAGATGCATTGACTCCAGAAGGTGTGGCCACTCTAGATAAAAGACTGAGGAAACTAGAAAAGGATGTGTATAAAGAAAAAGCGAAATTACAGAAGGCGGAAATCCTGGCAAAAGACCCTGCGAAACCCTTTAAAGGCCTGTTTAAAAATACCAATAATCCGCTGTATAGATGGAATAAGAGCTCATACATAAAAAAGGCGCTGGGGTCCGTTCTGAAACCTGTTGGTACCGCTCTTGACTTTGTGGCAAGAAAAAAGATTAAGGATGCGACGAAAAAATTCACCGGAAATTTCGTGAAAGGTCTCGGAAAAATGGTGGCTGTTCTTGTATTAACACAGGCTGTTATTGCGGGCATGTGTGCCCAAGCCACCGCAGCGGCAGCAGCCTCCACCGCCCTCTCTTGGACAGGCATTGGTCTTGCACTTGTAGGAGTGACAACAAGTTATTCGGTAGCATGTAATGTTGCGTTAACTCTTGTAACCTATATTGAAGTTTCACTAATAACATGGATTCCTGCGCTCATGAGTCAGGTTATTGACGAGCAAATGTCCGTATGTCCTTCCACGCATCCGTGGAATATTAAGCAGGCGGTATACCAATCAAGTTCTGCAGGAGAAGCGGGGTGGGAAATATTTTCCAATATTCCGATTGTTGGAGATATAGTTGGAGTAATTGGCCCGTATGTTTGTTGGGGTGTCATAAACGGTAGCCCAAATGCCGTTCTAAAACAGGAAATAAGTTCCCCCTATTATTATTATGACCCCACTCTCTCGATATACACGGCCATAAAGAAATACGCAAAAACGGCGAATCCGGTGAATCCGACTGTATATGACCAAATCACTTCAGGTGTTCCGAAAAATTTGCCCGAATACACGAATCATTATTTGTACACGGATAATTATGGACTCTACCCGTTCCTTGTGGACTTTTCGCACAAAGATATGCTCGATAAAATGGGGCAATACTATTACGAAACCGCTCGGAAAAATATGACAATTGGCCCTGACGGCACGGGTCGGTTCGAATACATATCGAAGATTTACGGTATAATATCATCTTCGGAACTGTCCTGTGACATTCAGTGTGAAATATCGGAAATCACGGTGGACACTTTGCACGGGACGAAACTGTGCGAGCGTATCGTGCCTGTTCCTTATGATTCGCCTGCATGGTATCACGACAGGCGCTTTTATTTTTATGTGGATATTACCAAGGGAGTATCTCTTGCCACGCCCGACAATGAGAAGTGCGAATTCTATTTGAACTATGTACAGTCACCCACGTTCAACCGGCCGAAACCGTCATGTAATGATTTTTCTAGTAGTTCGAGTGGTACAGGCGGGTCCTCTGTGAGCAGCACAACTCGAACGGCCGCCGAATGTAAAACATTCCTCGACTGGAGCACGAGAGGTTGGGACAGTGTATACAAAAGTGATAACACGATTGATTTGGACAGAATAACGATTGCCGGTGTTGCGTGTAATAAACGATTGATGCAAACGAAGGGCCGAGGTATAAATAGGACAAGTGGAATTGGTGCAGATCCCACGGCTGGTTGGGACCCACAAACTAGAATGGACGATAATATGAGAAAATATGTTGTTACAGGCTGCACATTTGCGAGTGGGACTGCGCCTGATGTGTATGATTCGAAAAACCAAAATGTGGAAGGAATACAAGTAGCCGATACGCCGGTATCTGTTGGCCCTATTGGTGGTAAATGGCGTCCTCCTGAATTTGTTCCTGGCACCTTGAAAATGGAAAACGAAAATGGAGTATTGGTCGATGTACAGGTTAGTGAAACGGGTACTCCACGAGCTGCGGATTGTGATGTTGTAAGAAACCGCTTCACGAAATATGGTACGGTAACGAGGACGGGAAAGCAACTCGACGATGAAGCACTAAGAGCTCAGGTTGCGAATATCACAAACATACAGCCGTCTTGCAGAGAGTTTGATTGGGAGAAATCCGTCGTACAAGATTGGAATAATAGGGGACAGTCCATATCCGGTGTGGATTTTACGAATGTTGCGAAAAAAATCAATGTAGTATGGATGGACTGTGTAACAGGGGATACAAATTGTTTATCAAAGAGGGAATCATTCTTGATAAATTTGGCGGTTGGAAGTGCCTTGGGCTATTTAGGATCGAGAGTTACATTTCGTGGCGCCCCTACTGGAGCAGTAATTTCTGCCGGATTAAATACGATTGGTGTTCAGGCGGTGGCAACATGTATGGCAAATGATATTAAAAACCAGCCGGTAGAGGGGACCTTTGTGCAAAACGGAATTCTAAAAACATCGCACCAGGGCCAATTCATACTTGATCACGGGCCTACGATTCAATACTCTCCTGGGTACGTTCCGACGATTAAAATAGAGGAACCGATTCTGAGCATACAGAACTGCGTAAATCGGTACACGGTTCGGAAATTTATCAGTCTGTTCAAAACGAAATATGCGGCCAATCCGAAATATAATCTGACGAAAATCGTCGATATTAGTCCGAGACGGAAAACTGCGACCAACTCGGATGATCCATTCTGTGTGTTTAGTGTAGAATATGAACAGGACAGGGCGACAGGAAATACGGTAGCTACAGAGACTGTGTCTAGGGATGTAAAGATGAAGATGGTCTTGAACAACACGAACATTTTGGATATAGTGTCATCGGACAAAGGGAAGAACCTCAAAGTGTATCAGCCAGGCAATGAGATAAGTTTTGAGCCCATACCTGCTGCAGAGGCATTTCAAAGAAATACGGTGGAGCCTGGGGTGCCGACAAGTACAGTGTCGGATATTCGGCCGAGGATGTGTAGTCGAGCGATAGATTGTGGAGACCCGGCGCTACAGGCCAGACTGTTTGAGCAATTCAACGATAGACATTTGGGAATTTTCATAGATTATAACGACCCTGTGAGTGGGACGGGCGGCACAAGCGTAACAAGTGGTACAGGTAGCACAAATCCTATTCAGGCGTGGACACCTTTACCAAAAGAGGGCGTAAAATCCTGTGTGTTCGATATAAATTTCAGAAAGTACGACTACGATTCTTCTGGAAATATTGGACTGACTTCACCGTCTACCTTTCAGCGGCGTCGAGTGACGATGTATCTAGACGATGTTCAGAGTGCAACGACAGATACGGCGTGCCTATATGATTTGGGAAGCGACGACTACCCTACGAATATATGGTACAAGAAAATTCCACTGACATTTTTCGATGTGCCTGTTGCCCCTCCCGTTATAAATACAAATTTCCAACGGTTCAAGGCTACTGACCCGACGAAGTGTGTGGCCGTCTCGGATTGTTCAAGCGTACAACTTATGGATCGTATAATGACACAATTCAATAATACCCATAGAAACAGGAAAATCAATAGCGTCTATAGGGCGTTTACGCCGTTTGTAGATGATGGCACAGGTGGAAATAAGTCAAGAGCAGTGTGCGACTATGACGTAGAGATGCTGCGTACGGACTTGGGACAAACACTCGCAAATCAGGAGACCGTTCGTTTCTATTTGACGCCTACACTCGATACAGGCGACACAGGTGGCACAGGCGGCACAGGCGGCACAGGGGGCTCTTGTCTATATGACCGAGAAAGTGACGACTCTCTTAATACAAACACCGGATTAAGCTTGAACAACACGCAACTTACGGGAACGCTCGCATCATCGTATACGTGGTCCTCGAATTTCCTATATGATATACGCCAACAGATATACGACAACATTCTACCTGTGCTGGGACTCGATATCGTAAACACGACAAAAGCCGTGAGCGTAAATGCTAAAAATGCGGCGAAAGTAATCTATGACGACACGGCACTCATACAGGAGTTAAAGGCGTGTCCCGCTCTGAAATGTAATGACCCCTTTCTTCTTCAGAAAATACTGAACCGCTATAACTTCCAGACATCTCCCGTATATCCTGACCCTTCCAAATATGACAGTGGTCTACAATATGGAGCCCAAGAGCGGCAAATCATCGATTTCCGCAGAGCAGGTATTGCGTCGCCCACACGCTGCCATGTAGAGGTGATTGAAGGGATTAATACATATGATGACCTCTTGTATGATGCGAAACCAGAGAATAGACGGCAGTTTATGCGCAAATATCAATTCGACATTACTGGCAACAGTTGCACAGACATTGGTATAAAGCCATTAACACGGGCTGAGATTGAGAAGGATGTAATGAACATAGAGGGTGAGCCATATGGAATTGATTCCGATAATACAGTTGTGAACCCTCGTGGACAAACACTCATAAATCCTCTTACTGGGTCTGCAAACACTCTCCCCACATTCTCTTATACGAGCCCGGTTGTAAATTGTATGGATCCTGCCGTATTAGAGAAGGTGCAACTGGCCTATGAAAAGTGCAATGTGTCTTCCCCGAGCGTTACACCGAGAAAGCCGGCATTTAACCGAATGATAAATGTGCTCCAGTGGTTTAATCCTGCCCCGAACATCTGTGAATACAAGATGAATATTCAGCACGTGTACTTTGATTTGGACTACGGATACTATTATTCGCTTCCTGATAAAACGCAGATATCGTCTAGAGATGTAGTATCGTTCCCACCGGCAACTTTTACGCCAAGTGATGAACCGAGTTATATTGTCGCAAAGTGGGTCCCGGTTACGGATTATGACATTGAAACGGGAATTCTGAAACAGAATCGACCCATTGTCGACGAATATTTCTACCCGGATTTGTCGTTGAGAGATGGGAAATTTTACAGGACGGGAGCAAACACGACGCCCCTCAATCTGCCCTATTTGGCGAGTCAGGGTCTGTCTGGAGCCGGTTCCTCGAATCCGAATGGAGTGAATTATGAGACACAAATGAAGCGATTTCAAACGGTCGCTTCTCACACTTTCACAGTGCAGGACCAAACTGCCTGGAAATCGTCATCTTGTGGCTGTGTACCAGACCAGAGCGTTGCTGGAACAGGGCAGACATTTTGCACTTGAGCGTCCATACATGACGATAAAACCTCTGTAGATAGAAGAGGTGATGCGATTCATATATATATTAGGAATTCTTCTTCTGATAGCAATAGGATTCCTAGTATACTTTTATCGGGATTGGCTCTTAGGGACAATCGATGGGTTTCAGGCAGGGGGGGCTGGAAGCAGCGGCGTTGTCTTTCAGTTGTTCGAGCAGAGGTGTGTGAATGATGATAGAACAAGTTATTCGGCGATGACTAGTCAAACATTTAACAAATTTTATAATAATAATACGAAAACCTCGTTGACGTATTTTTTTTCTTATCCAACTGTGAGTAAGTCAAATGCATTGCTTATGTGTAGTAAACTGGGGGGAAGACTTGCAACATACGATGAACTTAAAAGTGCGATATCAGGGGGTTTCGTGGTTGATTCTGATAAACCTGCTATGGTTGTAGATTCCGATAAAACATATACAAGTAAAAATAATACGATTACTATGACAAATTTGAGTGTATCACCATACACTCCTACCAGTGCTATACCTACTGGTGTAGGATATGATGATATTAATGATGTTTTTGCATCCCAGTGTAAATCGTCCTATGACAGCCTCTCATGTGGAAATACGATTTCATATTACGATTTAGATGGGTACGTAATAACTACTCCGCCGTGGACACCACCCTCTAGGAGTTACAGTGCTGGAGATAAGATCACTCATCTGACAAATGACCCAAATTTTTCGTATTATGTTCAACTGGACGCAGTGGGTGGTTTTGCTAGTGATTCGAGAAGTTTTAGATTTAATCGCACACCAGCAGTAACCGAAACATATGGCCACCCTGTATGTATTGCGCCGACAGCACCACCAGGTACTACAGTAGATGTAGTATTTCCAAATAGAGCAGGTAAGGGGTGGAATAATGATAATAATACTTACAGTACAACTACGCCGAATCCCGCCATAGGTGGACCATCCTTCACAAAACGCTATAATATTCGTAAGAAAGGTGATACAACGCCATTTAACGCAACGTGCCCTATGCCTAGTAGAGGCCCACCAGGTAGCACGATTACTTTAGTAAGCACGACAGTCCCCTCTGCGTCCGTAAATACTCCTGCTCCCGCTCCCGCTTCAACACAAACATCCTACAATATTCTCAACATGGATGCCGTCTATACACAGGTCGATATTGCCGCCATAGACTTACCGAGACGGCGAGATGCCGTGATTGCGGACGAACAGACAAATATAGGGCGTGGAACGATTTCCGAGACACTTGCTAACACCGATTTTAATCCAAGTGGAACGGATAATGAAGGAGGGAGAAGACTGCGTAATGCGTATGCATCTCTTATTAAGGAGGCGAAGGCAAATAAGACCACTGCTAGAAATCTCATGATTGGCTTTTCGGATACAATATCCACCTATTTCTTATATTATCAACCACAAGGTGCAATTATAAATGCTCTTCAAGGTGGAAGTATGACTTCCACACAATTCTCCAATATGTTATTGAAGAACATAGATGACTATTATAACGCCCTTTCGTTGAATATTTCGTTGCATCCTGTCGCATTTTTGAGAAAGGGGGTCATCAATTTCCCGTCGTTTTTAAACACATTTAAAATATACAATTTACCGGACCCTACGACGCAATGGAGAAGTCTAATTGGTTCCGTTGCGCCCGCAGAATGGGAGCTGAAATCTGGCAATTATTTCGGTTTGAAATGTACAGATGGTCTAGGAGAAAAGTACTATGAACCCGGAGATAACCCGTCGAATGTTCATCATAATCCCGGAGGTTGGTGGTGTCGTCAAACACAACCGTACACGTATAACTTTCCGTCGTGGTATTGCAGCGGTGGAACAGTACATACTGCCTGGTCAATCTCGCCAGATCACTGTGTGAGAGAATATTACCAACTTCAGACCGAAACAACCGACGCACACTATATGATTGCTTCACAAGCAATCCAACGAACCTACGATATAGACTCCCTTTATAAATACAAAACGGCCATCGATGCGAACTGGACACCTGTAGGCGACCCTGGCAATCCCATACTGCCGAATCTCCCATCAATACGCCGCTCTATACCTGTAATCGGGACAATTACAGGCGACAATATAACGAAAATAGAGAACTCCATTTCTCTATCCATCTGCCTTAATTTCATGGACACCTCGAATATACAGTCGCAAATATGTATTTCATCCGATGATTATAAACTATACATGAGTCCCGATGCATCTGGTAAACCCGAATACTCGACGAAATTTGAAAATGGACAGTCATTATTGACCCCCGCAAATGCGGCCTATAACAGAATCCACTGTCCTATTGAAATAACAAGTGAGCGGTTTTTCTTACTCCCGTTTCATACAAGAAATCTCATTTCTCAGTGGGCAATTGCGAGATACAATCGTATATTTGGTACGACGGATCCGAATGTAAATACGGGGATCAGCATTGCTGCTATGAGAGGGGGGGCAGGGGGGGGCTCTGGCTCTGGCTCTGTCTCAACGATAAATGTCAGAGTACCCGCATTTCTCACTCCTCCCTGCTCTGGTACATTTTTCTCTACAACCACTGTTGAAGCTCGTAATGAATTCTTAGACAGCGTGGCGAAATTTTACTACGAAAACGAAAGGGCTGATATAGAGGGTTTAAGCACCTTAGGCTACGCCACAATAAATAAATTCGTCGATGTGTTTCAAGTGGGGGATACAATATTTGATATACGGTTCGAAGAGTACAAAAAAAGGGGACTCTATTTCCAGAATCGACTGAAGGCACTCGACACCGAGTATAATAGCTATAAGGGGATGAATTTATCGAGAGACGACCAAATAGAATTGGAGACTCGCTATTTACAGCAGAAGTCCGACCTGTATAGGGCGGATGATAACTTCATTTGGGGCAGATCTCAAGACTGCGGTTCACCGGCGAGGTATATAGTGATTGACAGCAAGAACAGGGGGACATTTGACATTTCCCAGATTGTCGTGATTAATTCGGCTGGACAGAATGTCGCACTGTCTGCATCGGTGTATCAATCTCTGAAAAATATGGAGTATGGGAGTGTAAATACGGATCCCCGCACGAGAAAGTATTATAACACTCAGACGGGGGATGAATTGACAGGGACCAACTTGACAACAGCAATAACTACGACGGAGAATGATATGATTGCGTCAAAGGAGGCGATGTTGACGGACGGCAATTTAAAACGGCGTTATTCTCCGAATACGTACAAGACTTCTGCGACGATACCCAGTAGGACATCCAACACACCTACTGTAGCCACCTATAGTCCGCTCATCTTGGACCTTGGACAAACGCACAATATTTCCGTGGTGCAGATTATTTTACCGATGAATGTCACTGGAGCCGCCGCCGATATGTACACCGTACAACTGAAGACGCTCGCACCGTCTACTGGAGGGACTTCTGGAGTTACGATGGGTTCCTCTGGCTCAGACAGTTCAGGAAGCCTTGCCGGTACTGATGGCACACTCACATTTCGTTACAGGGGTACAGGTGAAGATAAGGACACTTGCCCATTTTTCGAATGGACGAGATTCAAAGTGGCGAGATTTTATACGAATCTCTCGGGAGCTAAGTGGACGGTCACGGGATATTCGAAAGGGCCCGAAGCGGCGCTCACATTTGACCCGAAATACAACGCAGGGCTGTTCGTGGATATGACACGGAATGGGGGGAATTTACAGCCGGCCTATTTTCCGAATATGACCTATTCTCTCAATCTGGGTGGTAGCCCGCCACCGCTAGTCTGCTCTGACCCGGCTCAAATTAAACGAGTATTTAATGACTATAATATTCTCGTGAATTCAGAGACGTTCCGTTATAATACACGCTTGCAAACGGCCGTTATTAATGTTCCGGGCGAGGTCTACACGGCAACGAAGGTTACTCATGCGAAGAAGGATGGAGACAAGTGTTTTTACTTGTGGAAAGATAAGGTTGTTAAAAACGGGGCAGTTTCTGCTGAGAAAAATCGGTATGGTATATTCCCCTATCCGTTTGATACGGAGAATTTGGCCGCATATGAGCGTGTATTGGATATAAACGGAATTAATATTTCTGATTCTCCTTCTGCAATGCCGACAGGTATGCAGCCGTTGGGTTGTTCTGGCGGCACAAGCAGTGGCACATGCCTTGGAATCGAAATTCCAGAAATGTACATGAAATCGGTTACCTTAGATGCCGCAGGAGGATTCTGTCCTGCCCTACAATGCTCCGATACAGAGGTGATGAATAGTCTTATTAATATTTACAATACGACCGTTGCAAAAGGACTTGGTGGCACGGGCGTAAGTGGAACGGTCGTAAGTGGCACAGGAAGTGGCAGCGGAATGCCCGCAATCTCGAAAATACAAAAGGCAATCACATCGACTTCTGCGCAGTGTGAATTTTTAGTGGAAACAGTGGGAGGAACAGGGACTCGTAAAGTGCAATTCCGAAATATTCTTGTAAGACCACCTATGACAAACGGCAACGAAATGTGTGAATGGGTGCCCAGGAGTGTTGTATGGGATAATGCGCCCAATATGGTCGACTCTACGCCATACTTAACACGCATGTACAATTACGCCGTGGATATTATGCGCCCCTTCTCGAATAATGTGAACGCCATTGTTACGGAATTAGTCGGAATGGGAAGTGCGCAATTGAACCCCGCAGGTTCCGGAATTATGAATGCTCTTGTAGAATACAGAACAGATACCGTGGCCGCAGCAGGCGATATCCGATATTTCCAAAATGTCGTAGATGAACTCGGCAATAAATGCGGCGTTCGCAATTGTAAGAACCCATCCGTTCTGAATAGTCTGTATAACTACTATGCGCGCAATTCGGGCTCTAGTGCTGGCTCCAGTAATTCGAAACTGGGCCAAATCTTGCGTGCAGGTATGACGGATGATGAACAATATTGCGATTTCACATTCACAGTGGACAACTATAATTATGCGGTTGGGGTCAGTCTCCCTCCTGCGGCACCGTCCAATAGTATTACAAGTGGTCTGCGGTGCAAAACAAACCGCATTCCGTTTTCTTGTAATTTCGCTATAACGACATGTTCCTATATAAATCCTACGCCGACGTTGACCGATATAGAGGCAATTCCGAACAAATTCGTACAAAGTTTGTGGACAGGAAGTGGTTCTGACCCGACCTTACCGACAGGTTCGGGCCCACCCGATATAACTACAGCGCCCTCGACTGCAAGTGGAAGTCAGAGCCTGGCGCAACCTCCGAATGGGCGGGCGCTCTTACGGTCCATTGATTATATGGACTGTGGCTCGAGATATGCAAAAGCTGGAGAACCGGCAAGCGCAATCACATCAAATATATCATTTACGCAATGTTCGTATCGCATTACGACTGGAACTCCGCCTACGACGGCGACTTACAATAAGACCTTTGTAAAAGTTCCAGGAAGTCTTATGCTTGTGCCGTCTAGTGGATGGGCTGCAGGAACAATCCCCAGCGGAATAACACTTCTAGCTGTCGCCCCGTCTGTAAGTATCGTACAAGCCCTCGTCCCGTACACGATTGTTTCTTCGGCAGGGCAAGCAACAGCACCCGCCAATACATTTGAATACCGAATAACGACCGAAAATACGCTCGAATTTGGGGATACATTTATACGAGCGGGATTTTATGCGGAAACGGATGGCTCAACACAACTTGCGTACCTTGTTCCAGCGGACCCTGCAACATCGCCGAACGCATTCTTGGCAACGAGTCAAAATTTCGTTGCTCTGGCGAATCAATTCCGGACATATTGGAACGGTGAATTTGTAAAGAATAAAATGGTGGGGAATAAGATTGGGACAATCACGGGATATTATTTCAACCGGGCCGAAGATTCGATTACATTTGTTGCTAACTCGGCGACATTTGGGCCACTCGGGAAGTATGATGTGCAGAAATATTATGCGGCGGCGCTGTATAAGGTGTTTTTCCGTACGCCGTATGCTACAGGCACTAGCACAGGCCCGTTCATATACAAAATGTCGCCTTTACCCTCGGGCACCATACAGGAATCAACCGGTACTGCGGGGACAATAATAGCATTGTCCACAGGGTCAGCAGGGTCAGATCCCTCTTCGGACTATCAGATGAAAACGCCACAGCAAATAATGAACATGGGCCTTTTCCGGTCCTTTAAATTCACGGTCACTGCCGTTGCGCAGGATGGCGCTGGAAGTTCTGGTCGTACACGGGCCGAAATTTCTCGTATATACTTTTATTCCGGTTCTCCGTCGGGCGGAAGCGGCGGCTCCTCGTACGCCTTTACACAGATAAGCGCCCGAAACGCAGTCGTCAGATTAGCCGGCGTATACGCCAATTATACAACCGCATTGGGGGGGTCTTGTGGGCCACAATATACCGCAGAAGAAAGAACAACAAGTACTGGCGAAACGGTGACAGAGTGTAGAGTAAATCCGGGCGCAAATCCGTCGTATGTACCCCCCGCAAATGTTGCGTGCGGCATCGGATATTTCAAAGACGACTCGAACAACTGTGTTTCATCCGGATATTTCCAGGAGGTCTTGAATCCCGCAATGGTAACTACTAATAAATTTGTACCACGCCTACGCTTGAATGTAAACCAATCCGTGACGATCGACTTCAATGAAATAACGCAAGTGAATACATTTTCCTTTATACTCGGTTCATCCTTCAATCGTCCTCTACGATGGGTCCTAGAGGGGTCCGTCAACAATATAGACTGGATGAATCTGCATGTGCAGAATACAGACTTTCCGTATGGGACCACCGTAACTGCAGGAAAGCCCATCTCATTCTTCAATCCCGGTTATTTCCTCTTTTCCTTTAGCGCCAGCGGCTCTCTTTCGAACCAGCGCAGCCCCGCAACACAACTTGCACAATACACCCAGACCTCCACAGAAACCGTCGAGGGCTTCAAAGGCCCGGAGCCGAACAAGCCACGTATGCGAACTCTTCGCTGGAAGATTCTGGAGACGCAGAGGCCGAATGCCCCCTACGTCCATGTAAGTATGCTCCGATTCTTTACGGGCGCTGGGCCGGTGCCTACAGCGGCAGTGAAAATCACGAACCCACACGGCTCACGGCGCACGGCAGCCGAAGGACCGGCCGCTCTTCTTTCAGATAAAGAGGGGGGGCGCTGGGTCGACTACAATAAGTCGGAGCTGCTCATTACGTTCGACCTTGCAAAACTCCCCAGCAATCTCATAAACGGATTCCAATTCACGGTCCCCTCTGGTATCACCGATTCCAAAGAATATTTCCCCGCAAGATGGTTGCTGGAGGGGTCCTATGACGGTCGTAATTGGATCCCGCTTCACAAAAAGTCGGACAAGGCAAGAATAATTGGCGACGCCTCGCCAGTATACAAATTTAGCCAATCGATATAGGGGAGATGCGGAAGTGGACCAAATACATTTTTGGTAGTATAATTCTTCTTATAGTTTTATACTACTTTTTTTATGTGAAAGAGGGATTTCAAATAAAGGCGATGAATGTCTATTATCCGTCGAAGGAGGTCTTTTTGATTGCGGCGAATATACGGGGAGGTGATACGCCCTATGTGGATATATACCAGGATACGTATCCGACTTCCACAAGTGCGAGCACGTTAGCCGCCTACTATGAATCGGCATATACGCTCAATGAGGCACGGGCTGCATGCGAGGCGGTAGGTGCAGAACTTGCGACTCTTGGCCAACTTCAGAACGCAACGACCTTAGGCGCAACATGGTGCGTGGCGTCCTGGGCCTCTGACGGAAAAATATATGCCCCCATTCAAACATTGTGTCCAAATACGAAGGCTAAAGGGACCCCCGTGGCAACGGACGCAGGAACACTGCGAGAAATTACGACGCCGCAGCAGAAGGCCTATCC
>Ga0114968_10000772_pt1 | contig 24107 bp, 22 predicted proteins | sample M_130807_EF_Meta_FD_87020 | JGI IMG/M metagenome (GOLD analysis project Ga0114968, IMG submission 87020) | Freshwater microbial communities from Lake Montjoie, Canada to study carbon cycling - M_130807_EF_MetaG | ecosystem: Environmental > Aquatic > Freshwater > Lake | place: Lake Montjoie... | reverse complement strand
TTTACGTTTTACCATGTACCTTTACTTTCGTTTTACGTTTTACCATGTACCTTTACTTTCGTTTTACGTTTTACCATGTACCTTTACTTTCGTTTTACGTTTTACCATGTACTTCGTTTTACGATGAACACATCTCGCAAACATATTCTTCCTCTTCACTACCAACAGAATGCTGCGTTTTCTCTGGCTCAATCGTAAATTGCTGCGCCTGGTGACGAGCACGCCTTCTCAAATAATAAATCCCGGTTTTCAACCCTTTTTGCCATGCATAAAAATGCATAGACGTCAAATTCGCATATGTCGGATCCTCCAACCACAAATTCAAACTCTGCGATTGACATATAAATGCCCCACGATCCGCCGCCATATCTATCAAATTGCGCATCGGAATCTCCCATACAGTCTTGTATTTGTCACGAATTCCTTGTGGCACCATATCAAGTGTTTGTATAGAACCATTGTTTGCAATAATATGATTCTTGATTCGCTCGTTCCATAAATCCAGTTTAATCAAATCATTCATCATATATTTATTCGCCAACACAAATTCGCCGGCATTTGTTCGCCGGGAATAAATATTCGATGTAATCGGCTCAATACATTCGTTGAAACCGAGGATCTGCGATGTGGATGCTGTTGGCATTGGGGCCAAAAGCAGCGAATTTCTCAACCCAATTTTTTGAATATTCGTTTTCAATTGTTCCCAATCATATCTCGTGTTATCTACTTCTACGTCCCACATATCGAACTGCAACAACCCTTGACTTGCAGGCGAACCCTCAAACGTCTCATATGCTCCTTCTTCCCGCGCAAGTTCACATGACTGTTCCAACGCCGCATGATAAATCGTCTCGAATATATGCCGATTTATCGATTTCGCTTCGTCGCTGTAAAACGGCAGCCCCAAAATCATAAAGACATCTGCGAGACCTTGCACCCCAATACCAATAGGTCTATGCCGCATATTGCTTATCCTCGTTTTTTCAGTGGGATAATAATTCACGTCAATCACGCGATTCAAATTACGAGTCACTACTTTGGCCACTTGATGCAACTTGGCATAATTTACTGTTGGTACTTTTTCACTATATTCAATGAAAGTTGGAAGAGCGATTGACGCCAAATTACAAACTGCGGTCTCATTATGGTCAGAGTACTGTATAATTTCTGAACATAAATTGCTCGATTTAATAGTGCCCAGGTTCTTTTGATTCGATTTTTTGTTCGCAGCGTCTTTATAACAAAGATAGGGTGTACCAGTTTCCATCTGCGCGTCCATTATTTTGAACCACAATTCGCGTGCTTGCACGGTTACCCTGCCTTTACCCGCTTTTTCATACGTCTCGTATAATTCGGCGAACTCATCGCCGTATACATCCGCAAGTCCAGGACACTCGTCGGGACACATCAATGTCCACGTACTGTTTGCTTTCACACGTTCCATGAATAAATCGGGGATCCATAGAGCATAAAAGAGGTCACGCGCTTTCAATTCTTCATCACCGTGATTTTTACGCATCTGTAGGAACATTTCAATATCTGCATGCCATGGTTCCAAATAAATTGCGAAAGAACCATTACGCTTTCCACCTCCTTGATCAACATATTTCGCAGTGTTATTGAATACTCGTAACATAGGAACAATTCCATTTGATGTTCCGTTCGTTCCGCGAATATGTGAACCCGTTGCTCGCACATTATGTATATGCAAACCAATACCGCCAGCCATTTTCGAAATCAGTGCACAATCCTTCAAAGTATTATAAATACCTTCAATACTGTCTTCCTCCATGGCAATCAAAAAACACGAGCTCAATTGGGGCCTCGGTGTCCCGCAATTAAAAAGCGTCGGCGTTGCATGAGTAAAATATTTCTGTGACATTAAATCATACGTCTCCTTGATTAGCACCAAATCTTGCTCATATGTCGCCTTGCCATGCCCGTGAATACCAATAGCAACACGCATCCACATATGCTGCGGTCTCTCCACCGTTCTGCCATTTATTTTCGTCAAATAAGACCTCTCCAACGTCTTGAACCCGAAATAATCAATCAAGTAATCACGATCATACGAAATCATCGCTTCAATCTCTTCACCAAAATCCACGAGCAAATCATGCAAATCATCCGAAACAAGCGACGACTTTTGCCCCTGTTTGTCCTTGAATTCGTACAACTGTTCCATTGTATCAACAAATGAATTGCCAGTGTTTTTCATATGATTCGACACTACAATACGACCTGCCAAGACATTGTAATCAGGATGAATCGACGCCATGGACGCACACTGTTCAGCAGTGAGTTCATCGATTTTCGTTGTCGAAATACCATCGTACAATTGGTCAATCACTTTCATTGCAAGCGCGGTGAAATTCAGCTTAATTTCGACTTCTTTTCCAATACGCTTGATACGCCGCAAAATTTTGTCGAATGAAACCGTTTCACAATCGCCACTGCGTTTCATAACACGCATCTCATCTGTATTTTCATTCATGTTGGTATTATAGTCAAAAAATTTCTATGTAGTTTTATTTTATAATTATATAATAAATGCCAAAAAATATTCCGCAGTCGGGAGATTACATGAATTCTATCGAATTCAATAAATTGTTACGAGGCGACAATTTAGACCATTTAAGTATTTTCAAAGTTCAGAATCCATCGAGTATCAAATATAATTCAAAGAACCCGGATTCTTTATTGAGAAAAAGCCTGGTAAATTATGTGAATAAACCCTCATATTCCAAATTGAGAAAAAGCGTAAAACGCCGTGATATACAAAGTATCCAAAGAAAAAATTCAATAAGACAACGTCAATCTTTTAAAAAAACATCACCACCAAGAGCAGCACCACAACGTGCATCAAATATTCCATTTATATTCAAAGGAAAACCGAATTATGTTATTGTAGATGAAAGACGTACATATACAGATTTACTGAAATTTTTGTTCAAAGGTGATACAAATAAAGAAATATTTATATTGAATTCTCTTGGTATAGCAATAAATAAAATTACCAAAATGAATGAAAAAATAACCCAAAATATTTTGTGGATTCAGGACACAAATCGAGCGACAATTGATCCTGTTGGACCACGCCAATCATTCAATTGCCCGCCTGGATATAGCGGATGGCGATTCATTCGCGGAGACGGCGATTGTTATTATCGTTCCGTCATTTTCGGAATCATTGAACAATTTATACAAAATCCAAGAATTCGTAAACAGGGGTTTCAATTATTATTCAAAAAATTCAACGAAATAACTAGATACATGAATAAAGAACTCGCTTTGAGTCATGGCGATTTAATGCGAAAAATACAACAAGCAATTGAATCGAAAACTTGGCAAAACTTACAAAATTTTGAAGCGGATGTAATTCAAAATATAGACATTCCATTGATACGCGCATGCCGATTATTTCTATCCAATTATTTGAAAACGAATAAATCAATAAATGGAATTGACATAAAACAAGCCATTGAATCTGAAAAACCATTCGCCGAATACATCAAAGATGTAGAAACAATGGGAATATATGCATACGGTCTATGTATCGATGCCGCAATTCTTCCTTTGTCTTTGAATTTTATGCAAAATATTGTAGACCCTGTAAATAAATACACACAAGAATCCCAACGTATTCAAACACCATTCGGCGTAATTGATTTGTATTATCACGACGAACATTACGACTTGTTATACAGATAAATGCCCACTTTTGGTAATAACCAATTGTTTCGTAAAAACAAAGCGTTCGTGATGCATAATACGTCTGCGCAAATTACACCTTAAACATGCAATTTCTACATTGTCGCAATTATGACCACGTGAATTATCCATTCGATCCAGCGTCCATTGTTTAGGTTCTCTTACAAATTCGTAAATAAGTTGAACGGGTTCTTTGCAGTAAAAACACGTCGGTGAATTAACCAGTTTATTTATGACAAAATTGAAATCAACGAATTCTGTTGGTATGTAGAGGGATTTTTCCAAATCTTGGGTTTTATATCCGTAGATTTTTTGATGTATTTGTTGAATTAGTATTTTCGTGTTTTTGTCATTGTCTTTTTCTTTTTGTACGTTTACGGTTTCTTTGTTGACTATTTTTCGAAGAATTTGATGTTGGTTATCGATTTTTAAGTCGTCTTCAGTGAATATCCATTTATTCGATTTCGTAATTACGCGTTTTGATTTTTCTTTGATGACTTTTTCAGATTTTTGTTGGGGTTTTTCAATTGGTTGAAGAATTACTTTTTTTGATTCATTTTGCATTTATATAATATAAATGCAATATTTATTTGGCACTAGCATATAATACAATTGTATTATTTATGAAGTTGAAGAAAAGATGGTAAATAAAAAGAAAACCATAAAATAAAAAAATATATACCAGGATTTTTTGTTTGTAAATAAGTTGCAGATAATGAATTCAAACCTATAAGTAAAACGGCAGTAAGACCTATAGCAAGAGGATTTACTGGATTAAAAAATCTACTAAATAATACTTTAAAAACATATTCTTGAATATTTGGAAACTCGTATACATCAGAATCAGAACCTGCATCATAATCAAGATAATATTTATAAAATTCTTTTGCGGTTTTTGAAGATCTTTCATATTCGATTCTTGCAAATGCTATAAATAATCCTATTATGAAAAATACCCCAAACATTGCACCAAGTTGATCATTTATACTAGGTAAAAATCCACAAATCAGTAATACAGATGTAATGAAAAATAAAATCATAGAAAAATAATTTGCACCTTCTAATCTTTTATGTTTTCCAATACCTGACAGCATTTGTAATGATCCAATATCACTTGCTATTGGATCTTTTGTATATCTTATAATATTTGTAATGAATGTTTGATAAATAAATGGCGTTCCAGCCATAATACCTATAATAAATACTGCTATTGCTCCAAAATTTAGCAACATTCTCAACAATGTATTTGTAGATTTTTCATCAGAATAAATATTGGCTAAAGGTATTTGTAATACAGGATCTTGCTGTATTTCATCACCTTGTTCATCAATTGGAACACAATATACTGTTTGCATACTAGCCATTGTCAATTATAATAAAGATATATATTTTTACATAGCGAAATTATCAAAAATAAATTTTACACACTTTGTATCATATGACATACATTGGATTCACTTCGATATATTTTATTACATCTACCAAAAATATTTTTGTCACTATTTGAGTCCTCAAAAATTATTTTTATCGGCTACTAGTTCAAACAGAGTTTCTCCCATTTTTCTTTTTGAACGGTGTAATATGATAATTATCCGTTATCGTAATTTTTTACAAATAATATATATTTTGTTATTATAAATTTGTATTATATGATCAAAATATCCAAAACAAAATTGGGTAAATTTAAAGTTGAACAATTATCAAAAGACAATCATAATCCTACTCCTTCTACAAATACATCATTCAATATAAATACTTTTAAAGAAGAAATAAAAAAATTTGATCCAGGTTCTGATATAATAATAAATCTTTCTACAAAAAAATATTATAAAGTACCAAGAGTCATACCAACAACTACAAATTCAAATTTATTAGGACAGGTAGTAGAAGAACCATCTATTCAAAAAATGGAAGATTCTGTTGCAATAAAAAACGAACAAGAAACAAAACGACAACAACAAATGGTGCCGGAAGATTCTGTAATTGTTCCAACAGCATTGACAAGTATAATTGCAATCGAAAAGGAAGAAGAAATAAAACGACAACAACAATCAATACTTGCAGCTGCAGCGGCGTTGGTAGCAAATAAAAAAATGAAAGAACAAGAAACAAAACGACAACAACAAATGGTGCCGGAAGATTCTGTAATTGTTCCAACAGCACTGACAAGTATAATTGCAATCGAAAAGGAAGAAGAAACAAAACGACAAAAATCAATACTTGCAGCTGCAGCGGCGTTGGTAGCAAATAAAAAAATGAAAGAACAGGAACAAATCGTTGCAAATGAAATAGTACCGGAAGATTCTGTAATTGTTCCAACAGCACTGACAAGTATAATTGCAATCGAAAACGAAGAAGAAACAAAACGACAAAAATCAATACTTGAAGCTGCAGCGGCGTTGGTAGCAAATAAAAAAATGAAAGAACAGGAACAAATCGTTGCAAATGAAATAGCAACAGTTGTAGGTACTTCTTCAATGATAATCGCAGAGAATGAAAATAATGTATCAATTGAATTAAATCATACACAAAAACATGAATATGGAAATGAGGATAATGAAGATGAAAGTAAAGAAGATGAAGATGAATCTAATGAAGATGAAAGCGATCATGGAATAATAGATATTAATGATGTTGAATTAGTAGTAGAACAAAATGATGCAGAAAATGAAATAAATGAAAAAATAATATCAACTGCAATAGCAAGTATAATTGCAATCGAAAAAGAAAATACTGGTATAATTATTGTTGAAAAACATGAAAAAGATGAAAAACATGAAAAAGATGAAAAAGATGAAACCGAATCAATTTTTAAATTTGAAGGACAAAATCATCTTAAATCATCATATTCACAATTACCACAAGATGTACTACCACTACTACCAAAGCCACCATCGCCATCATCATCACCACCACCATCACAATCTGAAGCTGTTTCACTACAATCTGATTCATCATCATCACAATCTGTTTCACCACAATCTGTTTCACCACAATCTCTTTCACCACAATATCTTTCACCACAATATTATTCATCACAATATAATTCACCACAATCTCATTTACAATCACTTGATTCAAAATCACCTGATAATTTTTCATCACCTATTTCTTCAGCACCATCAACACCTATTTCTTCACCACCATCAACACCTATTTCTTCACCACCATCAACACCTATTTCTTCACCACGATACAACAGAGTTAAAGAACAACAACCAATTAGAATTGTACAACCAAGTAGAACTACAACAATAGAGGTTAAACCTGTTAAACCTGTTAAACCTGTTGAACCTGTTGAACCTGTTGAACCTGTTGAACCTGTTGAAAGAAAAGAAGAAGAATCTCATGAAGATGACAATAAAGTTGTTGAATCATTACCAATAAATCATTGGAAAATAGCAAAACGTCTTAATGGTGGTTCTCAAAATGATACAATATATAAATTGACAATAACAAAATTAAACAAAATCAGAATAGAAGAAGAAACAAAAGTCACTTCGGAATTATCAAATTTCAATTATTTTGTTTATTCTTCTTCTATAATAAATGAATTAATTACATTAATACAAAAACATATTAGTGGTTTATACATAAAATTTGATAATGGTAAAATACAATTTGCAACAAAAGATGATGTGACATCAGAATCAAAATCAGAATCAGAATCAAAAAGAGATTCAGATTCAAAAATAGAAAAAATAGTTGAAAAAAAAAAGGAAGCACTAGAAACAGGACCAAATGCACTTGTAAGTTCTTCAATTGTTTCGATAATTGAATCAGAAGCTAACCAAAAAAAACAACAAGCGGTAATGTTAGCTGCAGCACAACTATTATCTCAAAAATTAAAAAATCAAGAAAAAGAAAAACTAGAAGCACAACCAAATGCAATTGTAAGTTCTTCAATTGTTTCAATAATTGAATCAGAAGCTAACCAAAAAAAACAACAAGCAGTAATGTTAGCTGCAGCACAACTAGTATCTCAAAAATTAAAAAATCAAGAAAAAGAAAAACTAGAAGCACAACCAAATGCAATTGTAAGTTCTTCAATTGTTTCAATAATTGAATCAGAAGCTAACCAAAAAAAACAACAAGCGGTAATGTTATCTGCAGCACAACTAGTATCTCAAAAATTAAAAAAAGAAGCAGCAGAAAGACAACAAAATGCAATTGTAAGTTCTTCAATTGTTGCAATAATTGAATCGGAAGCCGAAACAGCAAGATTAGCTGCCGAAAAAGCAAGACTAGTTGCCGAAAAAGCAAGACTAGCAAAATTGGCTGCAGAAGCAGAAGTATCACGAAATGCGGTTGTAGCTTCTTCAGTTGTTACAATACTTGAATCAGAATTGAAAGCAAAACAAGATAGAGAAAATGAATTAGAGAGAAAAGAAAAACTTGCAAAATTAAAAGAAGAAGAAGTTGCAAGATTAGAAGCTCAACAAAATGCAGTTGTAGGTACTTCAGTTGTTACAATACTTGAATCAGAATTGAAAATACAACAAGATAGAGAAAATGCAAAGTTAGAAGCAAAATTAAAACAAGAAGAAGAAGCTTCAAAATTAAAAGAAGAAGAAGCTGCAAGATTAGAAGCTGCAAGATTAGAAGCTCAACAAAATGTAGTTGTAGGTACTTCAGTTGTTACAATACTTGAATCAGAATTGAAAATACAACAAGATAGAGAAAAGGCAAAATTAAAAGAAGAAGAAGCTTCAAAATTAGCAAAGTTAGAAGCTGAAGCTGCTGCAAGATTAGAAGCTCAACAAAATTCAGTTGTAGGTAGTTCGATTGTTTCGATAATTGAATCGGAATTGAAATCGAAACAACAAAAAGATGCTGAAGAAAAAAAAAAAAAAGAACAAGAGGATGTAAAAATATTAAATGAATCAGAAATAGTATCTGCAGTAGCATCAGGAGTGGTTGTTTCTGCATCTATTCCCATACCACTATCACATGTAGTAAAATCTCTTACAGAACCTCAATCACTAGAAAATAAATTTGAAAATGAATTGAAAGATATAAAAAAAGATTTTTCCTCACTTTTTGTATTTGATAAACTAACTTCTATTAATGGCCAAATAATCATTGATCCTGATGATAATAAATATCCTATGAAAACAGGAACATATCTGTATAATTTATTAGAAAATCATTTCAAATTATTATTAAATCAAATACAAATAGAAGAAATAGTAGAAGAAAAAGAAGAAAAAGAAGAAAAAGAAAAACAAAAATACTTTTTTATTCTTTTTTTGTATTTAATTACTATTATTGATTTAGTATACGACTTTTACCAACATCCTAATAAAGAACCATCCAAGTATATATTTTTTTTTAGAGGAATTAAATTGAATGAAAATGAAATTTTTAATTATTATCAGGAAGAAAAATTATATGATTTAAAAAATAAAATATATGCTTTATATTCTGAATTTTTTTCTAAACAAATTATTTCTGAATTAATATTTCGTAATACAAAACATAGTGAAAGAGATTTAAAATATTTTATTGAGACGACAAAAAATGAAGACAGATATTTTTTGCATAGTCATTATTATTATGAAATAATGAAAAAATATTATTCAGATAATTTACAAATTTTTGAATCATTTTGTCAATCCCCAAATAATTTTTTTTATAATTATAAAAATAATATAAAAATTACTAAAGAAATAGATTATATTCATACAAAAGATTTACTATTTTCAACTATTTTTGAATGGCATGAATTATTACTTAAAATAACAAAAACAAAAGATGTTCGTATTAAAATAAATAAAATAATATTAATAATATTCAATCGTGAACTTATAGAAAGAAAAAGAGATAGAGAAGAAAGAGAAAAAAGAAAATTTACTACAGTAAGTAAGGATTACCAATCCCCTTCAAAATCATCAAAATTAATTCCTTCAAAATCAATAAGACCTTCATCTGCACCAGTAAATAAAAGAAGTTCAATAATAGGTGGATACAATATTGATACGAAAAAACAGTACAATAAACTCAAAAATAAAACATTCAAAAAAAGAAGATAAACATTAATTCATATATTTACATAAAGACAATACTATAATCTTATGTTTTCTATTGAATCTACTCAAACGCAACCACCTCAACCACCTCCTCAAAAAGAAAAAAAACAAAAATCCATTATAAACACAACATCCCCCACATATGAAGAAACTGCCGAAACGAATTACAATACACTCGACGCTCTTTTGGAAAAAGAAAAGCAGCAAAATAAATCCGATGCATGGAACAAACTCAATAAAACCGTCAAAATTCAAAAACTCCATCAATTCGCGGAAACATATGGCCACAACAACCAACTTCCCATAAAAGACATCAAATCGCTCAAACTCTTTTTCACAGAGTCGCTCGATAAGAACAAACTGCAAAAAACAAAAGACATTGTTTACGACAAGGAAAAAGGCACAATTACAAGTATTCCCGGCCTTTTTTTCAATCAAACGAATCGCGCATTCACGCTCAAAAATATGGACGTCAAACGCGTTTCAACCATCAAATCGCTAACACCTCACAAGATTAGTCTCAAAGAAATACCAAAAGATGATGCTTAATTTTGTTATTCTCTAATAACAAAATTGAATTAAAAATATTGAATTATTGAATAAATATAAAATAAATACAAAATGACAATATATAAAATGGAAAATATTGAAATAATATGTGAAGAAGACGGTGACATGACAAACGAAGACATCACAATCGAAGACAATGTAAACGAAGACAATGTAAACGAAGACAATGTAAACGACGAAGACACTGTAAGTACTGAATCCGAAAATTACGTTTCGATATTTGAAAAATTAACAGAATCAGATTTGGAAGAATTGGAATCCAATATCGAAGATATGTTGCACCATTATTTAGAAGAGAATTTCATCAATTGGTCAGATCCAAATTTCGTTGAAACTATGGTTGTTGACGTAACTGAACTTTTACATCAAGATTTTGTTCATGCAGGAATATGCGAAGACGACCAAGAATCAAAAGAAGAAATAGAAGATTATATACGCGAATATGCTACAATCGTATGCGAATCGGAATATATTGTACCAAGATCAGAAGAAGAATCGCAATTTAATAAAACAAATGTTGATAAAGAAATTATCAAAGAAAAAATAGAAAAATTGAGAAATAAACCGCAACCGCAACAGAGAACCAAAGAATGGTACGAATTTCGACATGGACTTATTACAGCGAGTAATATTTGGAAAGCTTTATCCACTGAATCTCAACAAAATAGTTTGATATATGAAAAATGCCAGCCGTTTGTAAATGGCGCGAGATTTGCCTCATGCACAACAGGTTCTCTTCATTGGGGAGTAAAATACGAACCACTTACATTGATGTTGTATAAAGAACGAAAAGTCCTTTGTAATGATAATTCAGTGGAAGATTTTGGATGCATTCGTCATGATACATACGAATACATTGGTGCATCACCCGATGGAATTGTAACAGATGAAACATCGCCTCTATATGGCCGCATGATTGAAATAAAAAACATTGTCAATCGCGAAATTGACGGAATACCTTTGAAAGCATACTGGATTCAAATGCAAGTGCAAATGGAGACATGTGATTTGGATGAATGCGATTTTGTAGAGACACAGATAAAAGAATATGAAACTGCAGACGAGTTTTGGCAAGACCAAGAACGTAAAAAAGGAATCGTTCTCATGTTTATGCCTACAGATGAAAATCAAGTTCAAGTACCGTTATACAAATTCATACCTTTGAATGTTGTATTGACAAAAGAGGAAACGCAAAAATGGATTGATACTGTTACTGTAGAACAATGTGATTACAGATTACAAGAGACGCATTATTGGTATTTGGAGATATTTTCATGCGTTACTGTTCGTAGAAATAAGAGGTGGTTTCAAAGTGCTGTACCTATTATATCGCAAATATGGGATACAATATTGAAAGAACGTGAAAATGGGCATGATCATAGAGCACCAAAAAAAAGATTGAAAACCAGTGTTATAGAAAAAGTTATTGTCAATAAATTAGAATAATTTATACACTGTCAATAAATTAGAATAATTTATACAATGTCAATGATATGATACAATTGAAGACTATATGTCGTCAATATCAACTTGTTGTCCTTCCATTTCAAATGTTTCGCCACTTAATTGTTCTTTCACTGTTTCATCATTATCATTATCATCACCACGTCCAATTCCAAAATCAAATGCATCTTCTATTTTTTTCGGTTTATCTTTCGATTCTCCTTCACCTCCACTCATTATCAATGGCAACAAACGTTCAAATCTTATTTTAGGTATATTTTTCAATTGATCCACTTCATTTGAAGAATAGACTTCCAATATATCGCAATTTTTCGCTTCTTTTTCCCAATGGCGCAACCCTATCAAAACAACACATCTGTCGGTAATAGTGCTAGTACGCTTGCCTCTTCCGCTAAATTTTTTGCGTATATGACCTATCAATGATAGTCCATCAATTGTCGTAACAGCACATGTGTTTCCATATAATTTGGTAACACATGCATATATTTCTTCATCACACTCTGACAGTCGTAATCTTTCACGCCCAACAGACGATTCATTCTTTCTTGCAAATGATTTCGCACGATTTCCACCAGTTTGATTCTTTACCATTTTTTGTATTATACAAATTCTTTTTTTCGCATTTTTCTCATCAATTTTTTATAACCTCATATAACAAAAACAAATGGACACTAATGAAAATATTGCAAACATTGCAAATATGATGAAAACACTTCAAACAAAAATCAAGAATGGGACTTTGAATTACGATGAATTACAACATGACGATAACGAACAAGTAGGAGGAGGTCCATATAATTATATGAAAAAATATCTAGACATGGTATTTTCAACGGAAACACAACTTAAAAAAGACCAACAAGATTCTTTAGAACGTCTTACTAAAATAAAAGAAGCCGAAAGTAAAAAGGAAGACGAATCTAATAAACAGAAGCAATTCGAAGAGGAAAATCTTCTGTTGGCACAAAACGAAAAAAATATTCAAGATGCCAAAGAAAATGCGCAAAAAATTAGAGAACAAGCAAATATAGTCGATCAAGAAAAAAACGAGGCTTTACAAAAATCAATAAATGCAAAAAAACAAGTTGATGAAGCAGAACAACAAGTTTCTGAAACCGAATCCTATAATAAAACATTAGAAGACGTCATAAAAATAAGAAAACAACATGTTCAAAAATCCGAAACAATTATGCAGGAAATATTTAAATCTCTTGGAAATAAAGAATTGGTTTCATTAGAAGAAACGCAAAAATCCATTGAAGAGAACGCTGCTATACAAGATATTCAAAAAAAAGTATTAGATAATTTGGAAAAGAAAACCGACGATTTATTGATATAAAAGATGTAAACTATGTAAACTATATAAACTATATAAACTTAAAAATAAAATTTTATATCATAATGCTTACGTTTCTTAAATTTTCATTTACTATTATAAATTTATCACATATAAAACAGATTGATATTCAACCTAATAAATATGATATTTATTTAAGTGATAGTAAATTGAAAGGCAGTTATGTTTTTAAAGTTGGTGATTTATATTCAAAAAGTAGTAAAATAGAAATATCTAACATTACCCATCCATATGATTATATCAAAATGACTAATTGGATAGAAAATTTAGATTGATAATGACCTTTGTAAAAAATTGAAAATAAATATTGAAATATAAAAAACGTATAACATGACAACTTTTAGTGACGATCAAGCTTACGCTTTCGAGCAATTCAAAAAAGGACACAATATATTTGTCACTGGTCCTGGTGGAACCGGTAAAACGTTTCTCATCAAACAAATGGTTGAACATATGAAACTTAAAGGCAAGAAATTCCAAGTATGCGCAATGACTGGTTGCGCCGCCGTTTTATTGCAAAATGGCGCGAGAACACTGCATTCATGGGCTGGAATGGGTCTGGCAAACGGCACTATTTCTGCAATCATACAAAAAATTACGAAAAACAAAAACTCGCTGCAAAAATGGAATGAAACGGATATTCTCATTGTAGATGAAGTCAGCATGATGTCTAAAAAAATATTTGAACTGATTGAATTATTAGCTAGACAATTGAAAAAACGCGATAAGCCATTTGGTGGTATGCAAGTGATATTTACCGGCGATTTCTTTCAATTACCACCTGTTGGTAATCGCGAAGAAGAAGACACGCAAAAATTTTGCTTTCAATCTGATAAATGGTACAAAGTATTTTCACAAGAGAACCATATTGAGTTATGCACTATATTCAGGCAACAAAATGACGAACAATATAAGCGAATTTTGAATCAAATACGGTTAGGCGAATTGGACGAAGAAGGTATAAGAACATTGCAATCTTGTGTTAAGAGAGAACTTCCGGAAAATACGGAACATATGCCAACAAAGATATATGCAATTCGCGCAAAAACCGATTATGTAAACGCAAATATGTACAATAAAATACAAGGTCCGGAATATACATATTCTTATGATACGAAAACAAATTTGGAAACTTATCTGGAAACTGGTGAACCGATAAAAAATCCTTTCATTTTGGAAAATTGTCATAATGCAAGCGAAGAAATAATTCAAAATGAAGTCGAAAAAATGCTGAATGCATCGAATAAACCGCAAACACTCAAATTGAAAGTGGGTGCAAAAGTCATTTGTTTACATAATATTGATTTGGCTCGCGATATTTGCAATGGTTCGCAAGGAGTCGTTACCAGATTTTCGGATATTTTACCAGTTGTAAGATATCAGAACGGCGTAGAAATGATTATGGAACCTGTATGGACACAATCCGAAGAATTGCCGCGTGTAGCAGTGTCGCAAATACCCCTATGTTTGGCATGGGCACTGACAATCCATAAAATGCAGGGCGCTACATTGGGTGCAGCAGAAATGGATTTGGGAAATTCGGTCTTTGAATATGGACAGAGTTATGTTGCACTTTCGCGAATCAAGACATTGAACGGATTGTATCTGTCGGCATTTGAACCGGGGAAAATCAAAGCCAACCCTCTTGTCAAACAATTTTACGAAACCATAAAAACATTCGAAAGAAAACCGTCACCTCAACCACCACAACCTCAACCTCAACCTCAACCTCAACCTCAACCTCAACCACCACAACCACCACAAACAACTACAAAAAAAATCAAAATTTCAATATGAATTATACTTACAGTTTACACTACCAAATACAATAAATCAACGATTTCATTGTAGGTACTTTCCCCCAATTTTGGCATTATTTCCTTCAAATATATTTTAAATTTTTCGCAACTTTCTTTTGATAACAAAACAGTGTTTATTATCAAATTTTTATATAATTTTATAGCTTCTGTAACTTCTTCTCTCATTTCAATATTCAAACCCGAATAAGGCAATCTTCGCAAAACTATTTCGAATAATTCGCTTCTTTTTATTTTATCATTTATCAATCTCTCTTCAATTATTCGCGTATTTCTCTCGATTTCCGCCAATTGTTTGAATATCATTTCAGTTTCATATTCTTCTTCACTATGCATTAAAACTGCTGCCATTTGTTCTTCTTCGCTCATTCTATTTTTATTGGTGGTATTCTGTATTTTTTCATCATCATCATCATCACTTATCAATTTATCATAATATTTTTCATCGAAATCTCTTGTATTTTCATTCATTTATTTTAATTAGTAAAATAAATAAATACTGTATTGTAATTTCAATTTTTTGTTTGGTTAACACTTATTGTACACTATACTATATTTATTACATCATCAAAATTAAAACGCAGAACCAAATGAACCTCCTAAAACAGAATTTGCAGCCATAGGACCCCCAAAACCATCCATCGATTGCATTGATTGTACCGGTTCATTAGATTTACTTGCTACTGGAGCAGGTGGAAATATATTAGTCTGCATTGTAGAACTGTCTAAATAATCCGCCTGACTAGACATATGATTTCCAGAAGAACCGCCAGATGAACCCGCGTTTTTATAGGAACGTACTTTCGCTTTCGATGACGACTCATTGCTGTCATTTCCGTTCCAAAGAGCGGAAGCTCTAAAAAAGAGAAGATTAATTTTGTTGGCTAATTTGGATTGAATAGAAAAGATGATGATAAAGAAAGGAAGAATAAAATTGGAAAGAGGTTCAAATTTGAAACCGGAGAAAGTGTTGAAGAAAGAAATAAAACGATGAATGAAAATAATAGAGAAAAAGATGAAAAAGATTTGAAGAAAGATTTCAGCTAAAATAAAAAAAGAAGATTTATCAAAATCGACATCAGGAAAAAGAAATTGTACAGATTTATTCAAAATAATAACAGGAATAAAAGCAAAAAGAGAATATTGCATAACATTCAAAAATTCAGCTTTACTCTCCTCACTCGTCGAAAACATATGATTAAAAAACGTTTTTTTTTCATCAAGACCACCACCACCACCACCAGAAATCAATGAATCCATTCTATATACATAAAAAATATATTATAACATCCAACACACCCCCCACACAAGTACTAACAAATATTATACTGTTAGTACTTTCTTAAAATTTATATTAGAGAACCTCCCACACAAGTACTAACAAATAATATCCCAATTATTTATCATTTAATATAAAGGTAAAAATAAACCCCATTAATCATTTATCGTTTCATATAAAGGTTCTCCATTTTACAAAAATATAAGAATCAAATCATACATCGTTTATCTCACACAAGTACTAACAAATAATATTCTGTTGGTACTTTCTCAAAAATTATATAAGAGAACACTGTATTAATGAATATCTAACTCATTAATCAATATGTCACTCATTTCTCGTTTCATATAATAGGTTCTCTATTTCACAGAATAAATTTTGAAATATAATATGTAAAATCAATCATACATAGTTTATAATAATTATCAACATAATGTACACTATGTTCTTTAAAATTATATTAGAGAACCCTGACATAAGTACTAACAAATAATATTATCTGTTAGTACTTAATCGAAAATTACTGTATATATAATGTCATAGGTTCTCTATTTCACAGAATAACAAAACTTATACCATCCATAATATTATTATAATTCATAAATATAATTAGAGAACTTCCAAAATACTGATAATAATATTCTGTTAGTACTTAATCGAAAAATTTCCAAAAAATAAAAATCCAAAAAATAAATTTCCCAAAAAATCAATGATTTCTTTTTTTATATTACGAAAAACATATTAATTAAATTAGTAATTAATATGAAAGTTATAGGTTCTCTATTTTGTAAAATGAAAACATGAAATATAATCTGTAAGTAATATTGCAAAAAAGGTTCTCAATAATCACAAAATATATCGAAATGATTAATTCTACAAATAAATAATAAAATATCACTTCTAACACCCATACAAGCAGACCAATTATATATATTTTCAGCATATTTATTATTATGATTAGCCACAATATATTTATAATAATCGTCAATAGAAATAGGAAGACGAGAATGATATGAATGTTGAGCATTCTCAAAAGACCAAATAGGTCGCGAAAAAGGAAAATCAAAACGAAGATCAACCAAAAATTCCAAAACAATATAATCATGCAAATAAGAATAAATGAGGCGATTCATGTCATCAGGCAAATTGGGAAAATAAAATTTGGGCATATATTTATTTTTATATTCAACTCGAAAAATATATCGACCATCCATAGATAAATCAATATCAAAAGAAAGAGAACCATATAAAGGAGCAATCTGAAAATAATCGACAATAGAGTCATTCTTAAAAAGATTATACAAATGGATTTTATTTCTACGAACAATAGAATGATTATATACGGACATGGTTATAGTAGTTTATATTAGACAATTATATTGAAAAATATTCAATCAATTTTTGAGAACGTATGCTATATAATATAAAAGGTAATCCGGAATATAAAGAAAATGACAGAAGAAATATTCATCACGAAATATAAACCATACCATTTAAATGATTTCGGTCTAGACGAAAAAAGAATGAAATTATTGAGAACGTTATATGAAATAGAAGATATAAATATTCTGTTGGTAGGTTCTCCAAGTTCAGGAAAAACAACGCTACTATATGCAATGATACGCGAATATTACAATTTGAAAAAAAACGACACTATCCCAGAAACAAATATTCTATTCATCAATCAATTGAAAGAACAAGGAATCAATTATTTCCGCAATGAAATGAAAACGTTCTGCCAATCAAAATGCTCAATACACGGAAAAAAGAAAATGATAGTAATAGACGATATCGACAACTTGAACGAACAAAGTCAGCAAGTATTTCGCAATTATATAGATAAATACAAACACAATATTCATATCATATGTTCATGTACAAATATACAAAAAGTCATTGAAAGTATACAATCACGCATACACATCATTCAATTACACCCGCCCGAATATGAACAAATAGAACGACTCATGCAAAAAATAATTGACGAAATGCAAATACCCATCCAAACAGAAGCACTCGAAAAAATAAAATCCACCATAAAAAAAGAAAATGAAAACATCGTACAAATGATTTTCAAAATGGAAAAAATGCATATATATAATGAGAACGTACCCATAAAATTAGAAGAAATAGAGAAAATGACGAGCAGTATAAAGAAAGAAGATCTGGAAAATTACATATTTTACATAAAAAACAAGAAACTCAAAGAAGCTATCCAAATATTGCAAAACATGGAAGGATATTCAGTCATTGATATATTAGACCATATCTACAATCACGTGAAAGATACGAATCAATTGACCGAAACACAGAAATACGAAGTCATTCCGTTCCTATGTAAATACATCACCATTTTCAACAAAATTCACGAAGATCATATCGAACTCGCAATATTCACCAACGATTTAATGAAATACATCACTACATAATATTTGCTTCACACATCCACTATATATCAATATCCTACTCATTTCTTGTTTCATATAATTCATTGGTTCTCTCCACAATATTATTCTGTAAGTACTAAAAATAAAATATCATCCACGATACGCTACATTATCGTCATCATGCTACACTACATCATCATAATGGCACCCTATATCAAGCATGCATCAAAACAAAACATCAAAAACAATATCTGTTGGTACTTATACAAAAATTGATACACTTTTTTCATACTCGAAAATTACACATTCCACAATACCAAAAAACTGCAACAACAACAACAACAACATGCTACCATCGGAATTAATCGCACTCATCACCCTTTATACGGGTGATCGCATTGTCGCATGGGTTCTCAAAAAATGGATGACACCACAAGTATATCGTTCCATACTACTCACCAAACGCCGTATACTCATTTACGGACAAGTGCAGTCAGGAAAAACGGCTGCCATGATGGACGTCATCAAAAACCCACTCTACACAGGTATTACCAAAATCATCATCATTCAAAATTCCCTCCTCGTTCTTAACCAATACAGAGACCGATTCTCCAAATCCGGTATACAATTTCAATTCATTGGCAAAGACACACAAATAATCGATAGCGATGTTCTCATACTCATGAACAATAAATTCAGATACAAACAATACTTGGCCGCCAAAAATCATCCGAAAAAATACATTATATTGATGGACGAATCGGATGCATACGCAACACACGTACTCGCGGAAAATGCCATTCACGAATACTACGTCACTGCGACACCACGAAACCCGCTATACACGACAGAAAAATTCTTCCACCGCATACAAAACATCGATCCACCAGAACAATACCAAGGCCTTAACCAGATTACCATCAAATACAATGACGCAACATTGACTCAAATTGTCGCGCAATTCCGCGAAGAAACTGCAACAACTGGCGGAATGATGCTCATCAACTGCTTCCAATATGTCACAGAAATGAGACAAATTGCTAGCCTACTATGCAACTCTTTTCCGACAATAGCATTCGTCACACTCAACAACAAACGCAGACTCTATATTGGCAAACATGAACGCATACTCAAAAAAAAATCCATCACTGGAATCATAGATATACTCAAAGACGCACCGCAAATTATCTTTATCGCAAATCGCATGTCTTTGCGTGGACTATCCTATACCTCTTCCGACTACACTAGACATCTCACACACCAATACAGCGACTTGCGCAATAAATCGATTACAAATGCACTACAACGCATGCGCATATTCGGTGTATACAAGGACCAAACACCTGTACAGCTCATACTGCCGAGTGACAATAAAAAAATAGTAAACAAAATGATTGGCGCACTCGAAGTAGATTATGAACTCAATCGATGGTTTGTTATGGCATAGGTTATGGCATAGGTTATGGTACATTGGTACATATATAGGTAGATAGGTAGAGATAGGTAGATAGGTAGATAGGTAGAGATAGGTAGATAGGTAGAGATAGGTAGAGATAGGTAGATAGGGTTAGGTTAGGTTTATAATTAATAATTATTTTTTTGTATTATGGTTATTAGGGTTATCGAGAAATGAGTAACATATTAATAATTGAGTAGGATATCGAGAAATCATATAAAATATAATGAAATAATAGACAAGTTCTCTTTTTAAAAAAGAGAACCTGTATCAATGATTGAGAGTATGTATTGGGTTAGGGTACAGTACCACGAATACGACCGAAATATGGTACGAATACGACCGAAATATGGTACGAATACGACCGAAATATGGCACAAATGGATTACACTACAAACAATATATGTTGGTACTTATTGAAAGAGTTTATAAAAAATGACACCAATCAAACCAAACATCAAACCAAACATCAAACCAAACATCAAACCAAACATCAAACCAAACATCAAACCAAACATCAAACCAAACATCAAACTAAAATCAAACAATATATGTTGGTACTATTTATCAAAGGTTCTCCAATGTCAATTTATCAATCCATAAAGACAATGTCAAATAATCATTGTAATCATTTTTTTTACAAATGAGAAGATCGTCGGTCACACTACTTATTCCTCCGGATCCAAGTAAAAAAGAACCGTCGATATGTAAACGATTGAACTCTATAAAATATTTATTATCTTTCATAATAATTTTATTGATATGCGATGTATTTATAATTACATTTGTCAATTTCAAAAACTTCATAATACAATTATTACAAAAAAATTTTTATATCACATCACATAATAAATAATGCATTTGTTATTGTAGGCACAACCAAATTATATCCATAATAATTCACGTCAACAGTATCGAAAGGTTCTCTCAAATCAGAAACAATAATACTATTATCACCAATATTATCCACCATCAAATACCGAAAATTTTTACCAAAACCACTGCTCAAAATATCATGTAAAGCATTAACAAATCCTCGATAAAATAATTCACGTGAATTACTTTTATGAAGAGAACCCACAAACTGCAATAATGCTCCGACATCATTATCATGACCACCCTTTTCATATTGTGTCCGAGTATCACGAAAAACGTACAAACAAAAAGCCTCATTCGCTCTACAAATCATATAAATAAAGAGAACACGTCTGCGCACCAATTCCATAATATTACCAATAGAAGTCATACATAGTAAACCTGAATCAAATCGTTGCAAAAAATCCGTCAATAACCCCGCATTTTTCGAATGAATACTTACAAGAATAAAATGTGCAGGGAGCAAAGGTCTAGAAAATCCGCCGCGAATATCGTAAAAGAAAGATTGAAACGACAAAAAAGGACAGATACCGGCGAAAGCATCGCCTTCTTTCCGAAAAATGGCGCCGCGAATCTCACTGTCGCCAAATCCGTCCATTCCCAGAGTTCGCCAACAATGAGTCGCCATCAATTTCCGCGAAATAGCCGCATCAAAGTCACGACGCAAACAAATAAAATCCATGAAATACATATCCATGTTGACAGCACCACTACCACCACCCATACCGAAATATTGAAAACGGATACTACGACTGCTAATACATGCATCAATTCGCGGTTTTTGCGCGATATTATCATGACGATCACTATGACGATCACCATCATTTATCAAAACATTTTCAGTACCAACAAAAAAAGAAAACAAGGAAGGAAATAAATGACCCGCATGATATGCGTCCAAGTTCTCCAAATGAAAAAGAAATAACGCAGATTCATCAGAAATATAATGACACTGCAACAAATCGACAATCTCCAATTTTTTATCTGTTGGTATTTCCAAATAATCCACCGTCAAAACGTGGTCAAAATCACAAAATTTGCCTGGTTTCTGACCCTTTTTCAAATTTATAATAAATGGTACTGACGTCGAATAACGCCAAAAATCATAGGAATGAAATACAGGTTGCGAGTTCCAAAAAGGATATACAATTTTGATGTAGGCAATCCAGACCAAAAAAAGCAAAAAAATAAAAGCCAAATAATGAACAATATAAAATCGAAAACCGTTATCTAGGTTCTCCATTATTATATAATAAATAAAACAATAATACAAAAAAAACGTGTATAAAGTTGTTACAAGGTTCTCTCAAACATGTAAACATATTGGTATGCATCGGAATAAGGCGAATCCAATAAATTCCATTTTGCTTTTACAACAAATCCAGATCTCAAAGCCAAAGAGACGACATCGTCGAGAGAATACATGTATAAAAGAATCTCATTTTCACGGACATGCCGGGTCTTTGCATCGATAAAAGACTCACGGTGAGCCGTACATCCGCAACTACTTCCCGCAGCAGCAGCAGAATCAGCACCATGAGCAGAATTATCCGACGACGAAAAATCATGAACATTGTAAGTAGATTTGTATGCAAAATCCAAAAAATCAATTTCAGTATCAGTGATGCGACTACCCTTACGGCCATTACGGTCATTATGAGTGCCAGTGCCAGTGCCAATAGCGGCCAATGCAACCGGCGAATAAAGCAAAGGATCCACCAAATGCACAAACAAATACCCACCAGCAATCATCCAAAAATAACAATTTCTAAAAAACCGCAAAACCTCGCTCTCTTTCCATTCGTACAAAGTCATCCCCGAGCAAATAACATGCGAAAATTGCGACCGATCGAATTGCATAGAATCCAAAACATCACCTGCAACAAAATGCAAAGAGTCAATATTATTCTGTTGGCAATAATCAATCATGTCCTGCGAACGATCTATACCAGTGGCTTTATAACCTGCACCGACCAATCGATGAATCATTGCTCCAGTTCCAGACCCGACATCTAAAAACGAACTATAACGCAATGTAGGTTGACTGACATGAACAATAGCATCCATCAAATCTTCTGCTCTTTTGTCGGAAAGCATGATTTCATCATAAATTTCTGCGTAAAAAGAATCATAAATACCAGAGCCGGTTTTACTAATAAAAGCCCGTTGTTGTTGAAATCCTTCCGCGAAATCCCCGTAATTACGACGGTACCAATACAAATATAACCATGCCAGAGTCAAACATAATAATAAAATAAATAATACAGGATGATAAAATTTCATATATTATAGAGTCATATAATATAAGAAAGAATAACATAAAACAACTCAAACACTCAAAACCCATTACCACGTAATTGAGCACGTGTATCATTGAAAAATTTCAACGAACCAACTTCGGGTTCAACAATATTGGAAGACGCAGCAAAAGAAGGTGTTTCAAATAAAAACGGATAAGGTTGCTCTTCATTAAGAGAACCGGCAACAGGTCTATTTCTATACAAATCACTGTTGGTAGAAGGCACAAAATATCGCTGGTTTGCATTAGAAAGAGCAAAATATTGATTTCTCAAATCGGACTCTAAAGCGATATTTTGCATATATCCGTCTGTAGGACCAGCAAGAGATTTATCAGATTTATCGGAATAGTCTAAATAGTTATTCAAAGGCACAGTGGGAGTTGTGCGCAAATCAACAATGGGAAAAACGGAATATTTGGTCATTGCAGGCCGAGGATTATAGAGGGGTTTCAAAACATTGTTTGATTTTTCAAAATTATTTCGTTGAAAAATACGGTCATTTAGTTCATCGGTACGTGCATGTTGTCTATATTCAATTCCATCTACTAAACCATAAATTTCAGACATTATTATATATTAATATATTAATTATATAAAAATATACATAAAGAATCGCGATATTATATAATGGGTGGGTGATAATGATCCCTTTGGGTCCTATAGTGTAGTGGTTAGCACTCCAGACTTTGAATCTGGCGACCTGGGTTCAAATCCCGGTAAGACCTTTAAAAAGGTATAAAATTTAAAAAGGATAGGATTCTAACAGCAATTTTTTGCCTATTAAGCCGGTGACCTAGGTTCAATTCCTAGCAGAAGTATAACTTCTGTAGCTCAGTTGGTAGAGCACTGTAAATATGAATT
>Ga0114968_10000770_pt1 | contig 24115 bp, 36 predicted proteins | sample M_130807_EF_Meta_FD_87020 | JGI IMG/M metagenome (GOLD analysis project Ga0114968, IMG submission 87020) | Freshwater microbial communities from Lake Montjoie, Canada to study carbon cycling - M_130807_EF_MetaG | ecosystem: Environmental > Aquatic > Freshwater > Lake | place: Lake Montjoie... | reverse complement strand
AGGAACATTTGATGTCGATCAAGGCAACGAAGCATCAAGACAAAAACAAAAATGGTTAGACAAATGGAACATTCCATATAAAGCCAACTTTGTTAGATCCAAAGAAGAAAAGTCGAAGTATGCCGATGAATTTTCTATTTTAGTTGATGACTCAATAGGGTGTATCAATCCATTCATCGCAAAATCAGGACATGGTATTTTACATACTTCTTCTAGTAGTTCAATTCAACAGATTCATGACACCATTCGTGGCATTCGTGGTTTGAATGCGTTGAAGTTTAGTTATGATGATATGGGTGCTTACTAATTATGAATATTTTTTATCTTCACGAAGACACTAAAGAATGCGCAAAGCAACATCTTGACAAACATGTCGTTAAGATGATTCTGGAATACGCACAACTTCTTTCCACTGCTCATCGTTTACTCGATGGGTATGAATATGAAGGTAAGTCTATTTCTGGACGCAAGGCTATGCGATGGAAATTAGATGATGCTCGTGAAGATAATTTGTATCTTGCTTCACATATGAAACATCCATCTGGTATTTGGTGTCGTGAAACATCTGCCAATTACCAATGGTTGTATTCATTGTGGCGAGACCTTATGAGAGAGTATACTTTCCGTTACGGTAAACATCATGTTGCAGAAAAACTTATTCCATTCCTCGATAAATTACCAACCAATATTAAAATTGGTAGCATGACTGCAATGCCTCAGTGCATGCCTGATCAATATAAAGTTCCAGATTCTATTCAGGCATACCACAACTATTATATTAACGACAAACAACCTTTTGCTGTTTGGACTGATCGATCAATTCCAGAGTGGTATATGAAAGAGTGGAACAATAGAAATCACAAACAAATTGCTACTACAGCGAACAGTAGAGTGAAGTCTAAAATGATTCCCTTATAAATACAATTATGCCTACCTACACTTTTAGAAACACTGAAACTGGCGAAATCTTCGAAGAAGTTTTGCGAATGTCTGAGTACGATTCGTACAAACAATCACACCCCACCCACGAGAGATACTATGATGGTACTGCGCCAGCCATGGCATACCGCATTGGTACTCCAAAAATTCCTGGAGGTTTTAAAGATGTATTAAACACTATTCACGAGAGGACACCTGGAAGTACCCTGAAGAATAATACCACAGGGAATATCGGAGGATAATTTTAAGGAACGCAAATGGCTCGTAAGTCTACCCTATCCGTAGTAGAAAAAGATAATAATAATGAAATCCGTGAGTCAAAACCTGTAGCATCTAATCAGTTAAGATTAAGATTAGACAATTTAAAAACCTTTCAACCATTAACTGACAATCAGAAATTATTTTACGATGCGTATAAACGAGGTGACTATTTCGTAGCATTACATGGTGTGGCAGGTACAGGAAAAACATTCATTGCTCTTTATAAAGCAATTGAGGAAGTGTTAGACAAATCAAATCCTTTCAATAAGATTATTGTTGTTCGTTCAGCAGTTCAATCTCGTGAGATGGGTCATCTTCCAGGAGATGCTGGTGAGAAGATGGAAATTTATGGTCAGCCATATCGTCAAATCTGCCATCAATTATTTGATCGCAAAGATGCTTGGGATCGTTTAGAAGAACAAGGACATATCCAGTTTATCTCTACTTCTTTCATTCGTGGTATGTCGTTCGATAACGCAATCATCATTGTTGATGAGATGCAGAACTTAAATTATGATGAGATCGATACAGTTATGACTCGTGTTGGTCATATGTCTAAGATTATTTGGTGCGGTGATTATCGTCAGACTGACCTAAATAAACGAAAGACCGATGTCAGTGGTATTCTTAAATTCTTCGACATTGCCCAACATATGAAGGCATTTACTCGAATCGAATTTACTGTAGATGATATCGTTCGTTCATCACTAGTCAAAGATTATATCTTGGCTAAATTAAAATACGAAGATTACGAGGACAAAAGATGATCACAGCAGAACAATTTAAACACCTATTTCCTAGAGCGCAAGATCCAGAATCTTGGGCAGAGTCAATGAATAATGTATTTCCAACATATGACATTAATACACCAGAACGAGTTGCAGCATTCCTTGCTCAGTGTGGACATGAGTCTGGTGGTTGGACAGTATTCGAAGAAAACTTAAACTACTCCGCACAAGGATTGAATGGTATTTTCAAGAAGTACTTCCCTACACTTGAATCAGCACAACCTTATGCACGCAAACCAGAAATGATTGCCAACAAGATCTATGCTAATCGTATGGGTAATGGTGCTCCAGAAAGTGGTGATGGATATAAGTATCGTGGTCGTGGACCAATCCAGTTGACTGGAAAAGATAATTACAGAGCATTTGCCAAAGAGATGTTTGAAGACTGGGAAAATCTATTTGAGAATCCAGACTGGGTTACATCTGATCGTGACTTCGCATTGATGTCAGCTATTTGGTTTTGGAATAAAAACAAGTTAAATGTTCAAGCAGATAGCGGTGACATTAAACTAATGACCAAGAAAATCAATGGCGGATATATCGGTCTTGAAGATCGCATCAAACACTACAATGAAGCAATTCATTTGTTGGCATAATGGCTTACTCAGACAAAGTTATCGACCACTATGAGAATCCACGAAATGTGGGTTCTTTAGATAAAGATGATCCATCGGTTGGTACTGGAATGGTCGGAGCACCAGCATGTGGTGATGTGATGAAATTACAAATAAAGGTAGAAGATGGCATTATCACAGATGCGAAATTTAAAACTTACGGATGTGGCTCTGCAATCGCTAGCAGTTCGCTCGTCACTGAATGGGTCAAGGGCAAAACGCTGGAGCAAGCAGGAAGCATTAAGAATAGCGAGATTGCAGAAGAACTCGCATTACCGCCAGTCAAGATTCATTGCAGTATACTTGCGGAAGATGCGATCAAAGCAGCAGTAAACGACTATCAACTAAAGTGTGCCTGCTCATGATTACTGTAACAGAAGCAGCAAAGAAACAACTCGATGAAATCCTAATGGATGAACCGAATGGAAAATATGTAAGAGCATTTATCTCTGGTGGAGGTTGCTCTGGTTTTAATTATGGGTTTACTATTGAAGAGAACAAAGAAGAAGATGACTTCGTTATTGACAAACTCGTAGTAGATGCAATGAGTATGCAGTATTTTGACAACGCTACTATAGATTTTACTAGTGATAAATTAAAAGGATCTCAATTTGTTATATCCAATCCAAATGCCAAAACAACTTGTGGTTGTGGGAGCAGTTTTTCAGTTTAATAATGACAACACATATACATCATGATATCCCTAAACTTGAGCGTGTCACAAATTCCGATGGTTCGAGATTATACAAAACACCTTCGGGTGCAGCCTATCCCTCCGTTACAACCATTACTGGATTGCACAAAAAACAGGCAATCATGGAATGGCGAAAGCGAGTCGGAGAAGAAAAAGCGAATGCAATCTCGTCAAAAGCAGCAAAACGAGGTACTGCTATACACAAAGTTTGCGAAGATTTCCTCAACAACGAATTTGTAGAGCCACATCTTGTTGATGTGCCAATGTGGAATTCTTTAGTTCCACTACTCAGCAGAATAGATAATGTTCATTGTCTAGAAACTCCCCTATATTCAGATCACTTAAAAGTTGCTGGCACAGTTGACTGTATTGCTGAGTTCGATGGAAAGGTTTCTGTCATTGACTTCAAAACATCTGGCAGAGTTAAGACAAGAGATGACATTCACGATTACTTTATGCAGTGTGCAGCATATGCTGTAGCATTTGAAGAGCGAACAGGTGTTCCTGTTTCTCGTTTAGTAATTCTTATGGGTATTGACGATCATCCTGCAAGTTTGTTTATTGAAAAACGAGATGACTGGATTGATGGCTTTATAGGCTTACGAGAACAGTATCTGCAGTGGAAGGGTGTTTAGTTGTCTTTAATTGCTAAATAGTGTATAATAAGAATATGAATAGGAGAAATATCATGAAAAAACTAATTGCAAGTTTATTGATTTCTATTAGTATTGCGACACCAGCAATGGCTCATGGATATGGTCGTGATCCGTTTGTGCCATTCGTAGCAGGATCATTGTTTGGTTATATTGTAACACGACCACAACCAACAGTAATTTATCAACAAGTTCCAGTATATCAGCAACCGCAAACTGTTTATGTTTATCCACAGTCTGCTCCAGTTACTGTTATTCCTCAGTTGGGTCAATACTGTGAATTGAGAAGTGAAATGATTAATGGACAAATTGTGCAGGGTAATTTCTGCTACAATAGGTAATTGTTGTAATCCCTTCAAAGCGAAGGCATTCTGGACGGGAGTTCGATTCTCCCCACCTCCACCATAAGGAGATATTATGAAAACATATGAGTTTATTTGTATAGTATCACTAATAACTGTAATATGTATACATGTCTTCTTTTGATGGGGGTGACTAGGTTTCGACAGGGTGAGATAGTAGAGACGGCAACACATCAGCGACGATGTAAAAAGAAGAAAACAAAGTAAACGCAAACGACTCACAGTTCGCATTAGCAGCCTAAACACTGCTTAGGGTTTTGGTGGTTTCCTCGTAACAGAATAACCACTACTAAATACTTTAGGGTTTTGCTCAGTCCCTTTAAAACTGAGTTTTTCACAACTAAAGGAGAACGAAATGGACTTTGTCTATAATGTCTTGTTAAAAGACATCTCGTACCTCTGGATGATATTCTTCATTATGATCAGTGCGGGACTAGCGAAACAGTACGAATTGTTCGCCCCTGCTTTTGCCTATGTTAAGAATACATTCAGATCCAATAGATTTGTGGTCGCCCTGTTGAGTGCTATCGGTGGCATTCTACCAATTGAAGGTAGAGTTACTGTTAGTGCTGGACTTCTTGATACTGTTGCTTCGAAAGATGGCAAGGGTAGAGAGAAATTGGGCATCGTAGACTATCTAGCGACACATCACTATTATTTGTGGTCTCCGCTAGAGAAAACTGTGATTCTTCCAATCGCTGCATTTGGGTTAACCTATACAGCATGGTTGGGATTGATTGCTCCTTTATTGGTGGTTAGTTTGCTTTTCATCGGATGGTATATTTGGTCACAAATACACGAAGAAGAAATTGCGATTACACCTGGAAATTTTAAACTAAGTGCTGTATTACGAAACACTGTGCCAATGTTTGTTGCTGTTGGAGCATACATTGCTGGTGCTAGTCATATTTTGTGTTTTGGTTTATTGGCTCTATATTATGTTATCATCACACAACAATGGAATCCTAAGAAACTTTTAGGTTACATTAAGTGGGATGTGCTTGTTTGGGTTGGCTTGGCTATCGTGTTGGGTAACTATATGAAATCCAATAGTGGTGCATTCGAAGCCGTCATTAAAACAAGTATGTTAGATCCTCACACTTTTGTTGGTATGGTCATCATTAGTGCTATTGGATTTGTCGCCAGTTTTCTAATGGGTAGTTCTGGTAAGTTTGTAGCTATTGCTGTATTAATGTCTCAAGTTTTCGGAGTTGAGTATTTCTTATGGTTCTTTGCTATCGATTTTGCTGGCTACTTAATTAGTCCAACTCATAAGTGTGTTGCTGTTGGTAACCGATATTTCGGCACACCACTATTGACATACTATAAGGCACTATCTTCTTGGGGATTGCTATTATTGGTAACCGCAGGTATTATTACTTTTGTATTATAAGGAATCAAATGAAAAAGTTAATTTTAGTTTTATTAGTAGCATCAGGTTCAGCATTTGCTGCTGGCTCTGGTGTTGGTTATGAGTTTGAACGAGAGCGTGGAAATAATTCTCCAAATACTTTCGAAAATACTTTCAGTGTAGCACCATACTACAAATTTGATAATGGCTTAAAGGCTGATCTCAAATTTTATGCAAGTCGTGAAGATGGTGACAAGACACTTGAAAATAAAGTCGAGGCTCGTCTCCAAAAAATGTGGGAAGTTTATCCTGCAGTAAAATTGGGTGCTCGAGTTAGTGTTGGTGAGAAATTTACATCTACCAAAGATTTCTCTTACTACACTTTTGAACCAAAAGCCAGTTATGCTTTGACTAATAACTTATCATTGCAAGCAGCATATCGCTATCGTAATGCTTTCAATACATCAAACAACTATGAAACTCGTACTACCAAGTTGGGTTTTGACTACGCTGTAACTAAGAAAGACGAAGTTGGTGTTCGTTATCTTATGAAGCGTGGTGATAGTGACACGAATGGTGTTGAACTTGCATACACTCGTGCGTTTTGATTGTCTGCAATTTAATATTGAAGTAAGATAAAGAGTTGGTGGTCTCTATAAAACCACCATCTTTAAACTTTAGGAGATTCCTATGAAATTAGTTACAGCGTTAATCGCATCATTTTTCGCAGTATCAGTTTTTGCTGCAGATGCCCAACCAGCAAAACAACCTGCTCCAGAAAAGATTGCAGCAAAAGAACAAACAAATTGTGTGACGAAGGATAAGAAAGGTAATTGTCCTCCAGCACCAAAATCTGAAAAACCTACTCCTAAGAAAGTAGAGAAAAAGGAAGATAAGAAAGCTGAACCAGCAAAAAAATAATTCCTAAATAATTGAACACATGGGTTGAAGGATCCCAATAAAACCTTCATTACACACAACTCATAACACACAAAGGAGACTTATATGAGTAATATGACCCCGTTCGAGATTCGCCTTGAACTATTAAAAATGGCGAAAGATATGCTTTCTGAGGACTATCATGGAAAGCGTGAAGTAATTAGCAATGTTTGGCACTCCCAATTAGAAATTGCTAAAATAAATGGTGGTGAGTTACCTGTTCATCCAGGATTTCCAACTTATCCATCAGAAGCAGATATCATTATAAAGGCTCAGACCTTAAATGGTTTCGTTTCAAACATCCCCCTAGAAACAAAGACTAGCAAAAAGTCAACCTGATATGGGATCGGGAAGGCATGCTCACGCATGTCTTTCTTTAACTAATTAAGGAGATCATTATGCGTAAAAACATATTGATAGCAACATTATTGATTATATCATTAATCATTGCTACACCAGTTGTTATAACAAACACAAGTAATGCAACAGAGATGTTGAATGTAGATTTTAGTGATTTAACACCATCTACAAAGAAAGAGGTTGAATGCCTCGCAGATAATATTTTCTATGAAGCAGGTTATGAGCCAAAAGAAGGCAAAATAGCAGTTGCTCTAGTCACTCTGAACAGAGTAAAACACGGATTTGAAGACTCCGTTTGTGGAGTTGTCAAACAAAAAACAAGATCGACTTGTCAATTCTCTTGGTGGTGTGAAGACAAACCAAGAATGTCTTCATTGCACAAGTCTGAAAAGTTGTCGGAAAATCAAAAAGTAGTGTATAATGACATCAAGGATCTCGCAGTTTATGTTTACATGAACTATGAAGTCATGAAAGACAATACTAAGGGTGCGTTATACTACCACGCAAACTATGTAAACCCAAATTGGAAATTGAAGAAAACTGTTGTGATTGGGAATCACATATTTTACACACCTTATTAATTAACTGGAGTATATGATGGCTAACATGATGAATAAATTGAATTTGGATTTTCTTACAAAAGGTGATAATTCCACACATGGTTTTTATCTGTTGTTTGACGAAGTTTCCCTACAAACAGTCAAACCAATTTGCGAGTGGATTATGGAATCAAATTTCTCTGAGGAGAGACCAGAACTATTGAATCTGATAATCTGTTCTCCTGGAGGTGACCTCAATGCAGCGTTTGCTGTTATTGATACAATGAGAGGTTCGGCTATTCCAATTCGTACAATTGGTCTTGGGCAAATTGCTTCTGCTGGACTTCTAATTTTTGCTGCTGGCACTAAAGGTCAGCGCATTCTTACACCAAACACTTCTATTCTGTCTCATCAGTATTCATGGGGAGCGTTTGGTAAAGAACATGAGTTGTTTGCTACAGTCAGAGAATTCGATCTGACTACGAAACGAATGATTGCTCACTATAAAAAATGTACTGGTTTAGCTGAAGCAAAAATTCGTGAAACTCTACTTCCACCACAAGACATTTGGTTGTCAGCGGAAGAATCTAAAAAACTAGGACTTTGCGATATGGTAAAGGATCTGAAGTGAAAAAGATAATGGAATATCTAAGGTATTCTGGTGTTTGGATTGGACTTGTTCTTAATCCATTTCACTGGCAACCAAAGATTGAAACTAAGGATGCTTTATTTAACGACATGAATCCTAATGGTCGTTTCTTGTACATATCTCTTGGTCCAATATGGATAAGGATAGTAATCGATGATGCAACTTATTAATAAACTTAGAGGATGGTTTACTATGACTGAAAGTAATTTATTCACAGTGTGTGCAACTGCAGTTCTAATTACAACAATTAGTTCTGTTTCATATTATCATACTAAACAAAGTGAAATGATGTCTCGAAATATTGAAAATGGTATCGTTAAGGGAGTAGATCCTGTAGCAGTAAGATGCGCTTATGCTAAAGAAAATGACAACATCTGCGTGGCTTACGCTGTTGCAAAAGACCACTCTAATTCACCCTTCCCAGCTAAAAAGTAATACTTTTCGGCTATTTCCTGAATAACCCCTCTAATCAAGGGGTTATTTTTCCTTGTAAAAACAACAACTTACGAGGGTCAAAATACTTGTTGCCTTTAATTGCAATATGAGCGATAATAGACTTATGTTGATTAGAAAAGGAAACGAAATGACTGAATTTGAAAAGAACTGCTACGGTATGACTGAAGCTGACATCCGTGAAGAATACATGAATTCTATTACTGCTCGTCTGAGTGGTTTGGAAATGGTTGCTATGGGTGTGTTGTCTGATGCGCAAGAACTGATGACCTTTGGTCACGATCAAGCGACTGATCAGGCTCGCAAAAATATCAACATCGCAAAATTTATTCTGTCAGAAATGATGGAAGCAAAAATGTCTACTGCTGTTTAATTGAAGAGGAATATATTATGATCGTATTTAAAACTAAATCACAATTGCGTGCCGAAACCGAAAAACAAGTAAAGTTGTTTTTGAAAAAGGGTGGAAGCATTGAAGTCGCAAAACCACGCAAAGCACCGAAGCAAATCATGCGTGCGAAAACATCTCGTGGATTCGTTTCTGGCACTAGTGGCTTTGCAAACGGATTCCCACGCAAGACTTTGGCTTGATTGTCTTTAATTCTTAATTGAGGTATAATAGTTATTATGACGATTATCCATACATCATTTAAAAAGTCTAAGAAACGCAAACCAAACGCAAAGCAACGAGAGTTGCAAGCATCATGGGAAGCCATGATAAAGAAGTACCCCACAAAGACTTCGACTGCTTCAAGCAAGCACAAGAAACTCAGTGAGTCGGACTTCCTTGGAAAACCTGCTTGTCGTGAGACACCTAAGATTCCAAGTCTTCCATTTACTGGTGCGCCATGTTACAAGAAACCCAATCCTGTGTACACTGGTAATGCTATTAAGGGTATTGGTACTATGCACAAGTCTAACGCTGTACCAATTTTTACTGATGAACAAGCAATTGAAATCGCAACAATGCGAAGAGGATAATTATGGAACTGAGTAAACAAGAATACCTTGACAAATTTTCACTGTGTGCCTACGACCAAGATGTCCAAGCACTAGAAAAGATCAAAGCAGTTTTAGTGAAAGAACGCACTGTCATGGACAGATGGTTCGACAAGTATCTAGAAATGTTTGAACGAAAAATGTCTACGGAAGATACTGAAACTCCAATCTGGAAATTATACAAAACTAAATCTAAGGAATATAGTGAACTCAACGGAATCATTAAAACAGCAGATATATACATTAAAAAATACAAAAGTATTTGAAGATTCGAATTCCTTTTCTAAGTTCATTGAACAAACAGCAAGGGATAAGAAGTGTTCGCATGTAGATGCTATCTTGGATTACTGTAAAGAAAACTATATCGATCCAGAAGAGATTAAATCTCTGGTCAATAAATCTTTAAAAGACAAAATCAAAATGGACTTTCAGGAAAATGGGTTCTTACCCAAAACCGCTAAATTGGATATCTAAATTAAGTGGACGGATATAAAGTATGGAAGTTATATATGGCAGTGAAGTTACATTTCACTACCAACAAATATAATGTATTTAATAATCGTGGTCATGTAAAGGGTGGTAGAGATACTTTCTACAATCGCAATGATCGTTTTATTTTTGATAAGTTGTCAAGGAGATTCGATACTGAAAGAGACATAATCCAATATTTTGTGGCAAACTTTGCCTATGGAAACGACTCTGTGGCATATTCTGATAATGAAGCAGAAGAGAATCTAGTTAAATGGAACAAGAGAAAACAAAGTATTTCTCAAGTTTTCAATAATGACTTGCAAGTAATTATGCTTCATTTGGAAAAACAATCCCTTAAAATGGATAACTTGTACTCTGGTGGAAGTCCAGAACTATTGAAACTGTTTTTAGGTGGTTTTATTTCGATTGAAACAATGGTTATTTTGAATTCTATTACTAATTATCTTGCAGACTGGACTCATTTAAATTTGCTTTGGGATGAAGAATGCCGTAGAATAGATAAGTGTAAAGGGTTTGTGAAGTTTGATATCGAAAAACTTACACGGATGTACGAGCAATTTAAACAGGAACTAGTAGAGTTGTAAAATGACTCAGAAGAAATTTCGTCAGCAAGATGAAGACGATGAATTTGGTAGAAAGCGTGTTAAGCACTCTAGAAACCAAAAAGGCGAAGGTATGAAAGTACTAAATAGTTATGTTGAAGAATACTATGATGATGAAGATCTAGATTATGATTTTGACATACATGAAGACAAACATACTAATACAAAAAAACATTAATACATTTAATACAAAGGAAATACGATGGACATTCAAGCACTACGCAAAATGCGCAACACAGACTTCGGTAAAATCACATCCGAATTCGAAAAGATCGCCAATCCCGAATCATCAGGTGGTCAAAAATCCTATCAAGACGATCGCATCTGGAAGTTGGAAGCTGACAAGGCTGGCAACGGAACAGCAACATTGCGATTCTTGCCACGAGTAGAAGGCGATGAACTCCCATGGGTTCGAATCTTCAATCACTCATTTCAAGGACCAACTGGTAAGTGGTACATTGAAAACTCTCTAACAACCCTCAACGAAAAAGATCCTGTTGGTGAATTGAATTCTAAATTGTGGAATTCTGGTTCAGAAGCCAATAAGGAAATTGCTCGCAAGCAGAAGCGTCGTTTGTCTTACATTGCCAATGTGTTGGTAGTGTCTGATCCAAAGCACCCAGAGAATGAAGGCAAAGTTATGCTCTTCAAATTTGGTAAAAAGATCTTTGATAAGATTATGGACAAAGCACGACCAACTTTTGAAGATGAAAAGCCAGTCAATGTGTTTGATCCATATGATGGCGCAGACTTTAAGTTGCGCATGCGTAAGGTTGATGGTTATGCTAACTACGACCAATCAGCATTCATGGAACCTGCTCCATTGGCTCAAGGTGATGAAGACAAGATGGTTGAGATCCTCAATCGTCAGTATGCTTTGTCTGAATTCTTAGCACCAAAGAACTTCAAGTCTTTTGAAGAACTGTCTAAGAAATTGGCTGATGTACTTGATGGAGAATCCTCACCAGTTAAGTCTGCAGCGAAGTTGTCTGAAGATGATAACTATACACCACCAACTCGTTCTGCTCCGCAAGCAGTTGCTGCAAAACCAGTTAGTGTTACTAAATCTACGGATGATGACGAAGATGTTATGTCATACTTCCAGAAGATTGCTGACGAAGCATAATAATGATTTTCATTAGGTAACAATAATCAATTATCGCCTCAAATCCTGTCACTGTTATCATAAGTAATAATGACAGGATTTTCTGTCACTCTTTAGGAGAATTACTATGTGGACTAAACCTGCTGTGACAGAAATGCGTTTTGGATTTGAAGTTACTATGTATGTGATGAATCGATAAACACTAACTCTGCAAATCGCCTGAGTTATTAGTTAGAAAGGGATCCAAACGGATCCCTTTTTTTATGCGTATCTACTATTGAAGTACCTATTGGAACTGGGTTCATCTGATCGAACAGACTTCCTTGCTGCTTGAGTTGTATTGTTATTGACTACATTGTTTGATGTATTGAGAACTGTTTTAGTTTCTTCTGGTTTCTTACCAGAAGCAGCTTTCAAATCTTCGTTTTCTTTAGATCCACCGAACAATTTATCACCTAACCATGATGCAGTAGATGTAACACCTTTACCAACACTTTCAGCACCACTGACTAGAGAATCTTTGTTATTCATAATAGCTCCAGCTGCCATTCCTGCTGGAGTATATTTCATAAACATATCTTTGGCACCACCAGCAAATTTAGATAGACCAGATTCTTTAGGCTTACCAGTTGCTGGATCAATTTCTTCTTTGCCGAATCCCAACCAACTTTTAGCACCTTGATATCCTTCAGTGATTGCTCCACCAGCTTTTTTACCGATTTCCGAACCACCATAATATCCAAGAGCACCACCAACTAGTCCACCAATGGCTGTTCCAACAACAGGAACAACTGAACCAATAGCAGCACCTGCTGCTGCGCCAGCAAAAGCACCGCCAGCACCACCAACTCCACCACCAATTGCTTCGCCCTTTTTAACCTGTCCTTCTTCTTTGGTTATTTCTCCACGCTGAACTGCATCTTCAGCATCATTATATCCAGTGTATGCGTCATAAGCACCCATGGCAACACCACCGATTGCTCCAATCTTTCCTGCGTGTCTACCTAAGAAACCAGCTGTTTTACTAAGCATCCCACCAGCTTTTGCTAGTTTACCCTTGCCTTTACCCAGTAGATCCGAAGCAGTTTCTAACATCGAGCCACCACCACTTCCACCGCCAGCACCACCTTCTTTGAGTGCTTCAAGCATTTGTTTTTGAATTTCTAAAGACTGAATGAGTGTTTGACCCATTGATGTTTCGTTTGCAGCTTCTCCTTTTTGGAGATTAATCATTTCTGAAGCAGACTGTGCTTGAATTCTAGAATCTTCTTGTTGATCTTCTGACTTTTCTGTATGCTTTGGTTCTTTTACTTTACCTTCTTGGATATCTTTTTTAGCATCAGCTTTTAATCTTGATTGCTCTCTTGGATCAATCTCCATTATCTGTTTAGTTGCATCATCTCTGGCTTTTACATCTTTAACCTTTGGAGCATATCCAGCTGCTTTAGATTCATCGATTCTTTTTTGAGCTTCTTTTAATTCTTTTTCTTTTTCTTTAAGTTCAGCAAAGCGTTTCTTTGCGTCTTCAGCTGCGTAGTCTTCACCTTTAAGATTCTTTAAAGCAATTGCTCTTGGATCATTTTGAATAGCACCCTTAACAAACTCGCCTTCTTCTTTCTTATACGCTTGCTTTTGCTCTCTTTTGTCTAACCAACCAGACACTGCCATTCCTGGACTGAATTTACCCATCCAGTTATTCTTTTTAATGTCTTCTGTTTGATCACCACCAAGAAGAATCTTTCTTAAACGAGATCCCTTACCGTCTTCACCTCTAGCAAGTTTAACATCTTTACTATTAACTTGTTCTGCCTTTTCTACCCCAGCACCACCCTTGATCGCATTTCTGATAGTTATTTTTGTTTGATCTTCAATCTTTTGCGCAAGAGTTTTTAAATTTTCGTTTAATGTTTCTACTACTTTGGTAGATTTAGTATCTTCATTATTCTTTTGCGATGAATCTACCTTCTCCGATAACTCTTTAAGGTTTCGAAGGCTTTTGGCTTGTTCAAACATTATTACATTGCTGAACTGGGTAGATGCTTGTGCCATTTTACTTATTTCTCTCTATTCGTTGTTTTTCTTCTTCTAAATGCCCTATCAGCATTGATACATAAATTTCTCGTTCAAATGGTATCATGTTTTCAATCTCAGCCAAGCTGTACTTGTGGTATTGCATCAAGGCGAAGTTTGTTTTATAATAATTCGCCAATGATTCGTGACTGAGATTAATCAAAAAAAACTGGCTGTCCCCTCCAGAACTGTAATGTTATGAGCACCACATGCTGGACAATCATATTCGATATCTTGTTTATACTTTGGAACAGTTGTAAAGAAGTTTTCGATCTTATCGAATTGCTCTTTAGTTAGGTTCATTACAAACTCTTCAATCTCTGCTTTGGTCTGTTCTTTCGTATAGAAAACTTCTTCATCAGTATAAATTGCTTGAATACATTCTATAACTACATCCATAATTGCATTGATGTCGTCTTTATTAATATCTGTTCTTTTTAGAGTATCGATACTTGGGTATCTCATTAATACACCAACATCTCCAAAGAGAGGAATTCTATTTGAATGATCTGGATCCTTAATCAAAGGGATCTTTGTTAGATCAATATTCAACTTTACTTTATTCTTTTCTTGATCGCAGTGAGCGCATGTAAAAATTAACTCTACTTCTTCACCAACAGACTTAGCTCTGATTTGAGTAAACAAATACTCAACATCAAACAATGCTAGTGAGTTAACATCAATAGGATCCTTTACGCAAGATTTAATAATCTCTTTTAGCGTTGTGATCATTACACTGATGTCATCGCTTTGTTGAGCAAGAAGTAATGCTTTTTCTTCTCTTACTAAAAATGGTCTAAAACTAATAGCTTGTTCTGTTGACGGAATATACGCATTATAATATGGTGTACTCATTTGTGGCAATGCCATAATTCACTCTCCTTTGTTCATTTTATCAATCAATTTATTCAATTCGCTAGTGCTACCTACAAAGATAGCATTATTCGTAACACTCTTTGCTCCATCTTTTGGAGTATCCAATTTCTGTTTCTGTTGATGCAGATCCATCAACTGAGAGTTAATGTCAGCAACCTGTTTCATCAAATTACCAACAACCTCGAATGCTCTTGGATGCTCTGAAGATTTTGCTACTTCAAGAGCATGCGTTAGGGCATCTTGTCCGCTTTGAAGTAGCGAGAGTAAGTTTGATCTAGTTTTATCGTAATCCGATTCAATTTTACTCTGGCTACTCTCAATTATTTCCCCAGTGGCTGCATCAACTACTTCACCTTTAGACAAATCAATAGGTTCCATATTAAATACATTACTCAAATTATCATCAATTTTCATAGTTAGTCGTTTCTAGTATTCCTAGTTGGTGGATCATCTGGCAACAAATCCATCGATGGTGCTGGAGGTGCAGCCATTGGCATTGGTCTTGGTGCCATCGCTACTGGAGCAGGCATAGGTGCTGGAATACTTACTGGTAAAGATGGTGCTGGAGCATTTGCTGCAGTTCCTGCGATCTTTTCTTGAGTTCTTCCGAATGCTGCGATACCTAATACTGCACCCATCGCTAAGTGGAATAAACCAGCACCTTGAAGTGTTAGTGGATTCCATTGAGTTACTGGTTGTTTAAGAACTGCTTGCAGCACTGACCAAGCAACAGGAAATACAACCATGTCCATCATACAGACAACCATGTACATCCAACCCATAGCTGGACGCCATTTCTTCTGCATCCAATCTTCGTCTTTTTTGACTTCTTTAATTTCGTTTGCCATCTTACTTCCTTTATACGAAAAAGTTTTTAATACTATTCTGAGCACTAGTAAGTACACCCTGCACTTTACCTCGCACTTCTTGTTCTATTCTCGACTTTTCACTTTTAATTTTATTCAATGCGTCTGATGCGCCATTTCTAAATTCAGTTATACCAGATTCTTTCATAACAGTACTTTGGAATGTACTAAAATCTTCCAAGTATTGTGTGGGTATATTTACGATTTCATTTATATCTGTTTGGAATCCTTCAAAGGATGGGATGTCGATGCCACGACTTACTGCACCTTGTAATGGAGCACCAGAAGCGAATTCAGAATCAGAAGGTGAAGGACCAATTTCTACAGATTTCCAAAATTTATAAACCATTGTAACTTGAATTTTCATGATATCTTTAGCAGCATAATCCATCTGAACAGCTCCAATAGATTTTGGATAACACTCATACAGATTAACTTGATAAGTATTTCTATCTAAAGTATCTTGAACTAATATATTCATTTGTGGACAAATATACTGATCATAGTATCTAAAGGTTCTTCTATCATAAGATTGTAATCCTTTGAGCCAATTATCAAATAGTACCTTAACATTCATTTTACTATCTACATAAAATGACATTGTTATTGGTTCATAATTAAACTCGTACGGAGTTTCACGAACTTCTCCGAATGTTCTATTTGGGTTTGTTTGTACAGTTAATCCTGGAAGTTGAACTTGATCACAGAACATTAACACTGTTCTTGTATCTAATAAACCCTGAGTATTTACTACTGATGGAAATTCCATTAATACACTATAACGATTAGTTCTAGCCAATCCTGTAGATATACTTGATACAAAATCGCTTATTTTCATCTTGAGTTTCTCCTAGAATCAAGCCAAACTTGATCTTTTGTTGCCCCAACAAATCTTTCTACAGGTAACATCATAGCAGTAGACCAATCGCCAGCATTGATATCAATAAGAGGAGATCTCAGGTGCGATGACAGATATCTTTTTACACATGGTTTAGCAATAGCAAATTTTGAAACTCCATCTATCATTCCCCATGAATATCGAAGTTTTGTAGTTTCATCGAATTTGTCGTTATTTTTAAACATCAATAATCTATCCATTAACAAGAATCTTAACTTGTGTGGTAAATAGTGCATATTCAGCCCTATGAATCCATCTGGAGTTTTCCTAAAGGGGAAGACTAGAGGAAACCTATCGTAGTAGGGTAATGTATCTTTTGTTTTTGGATCATAAAAGAACATGTACAATTTTCCAGGAAGAGCAGTACTAGTCAACTGGCTATCAGCCTTGCTTAATAGTTGATTAGGTGATATGCGTTTCTTGCTTAGAAGCAATACCTGTTGTTCGAACCATGTACGAGACTTCTTCGATATGTCTTTATCATATCGATATTTGTCGAATAGTTCTTCTAATTCTGATTTCTTTTGAGCCATAATAGATATTTATAAGCCGAGTTCGTGTTCTGTAATAATAATGAATTCCCAACCACGATCCTTTGCATACGCTCTTGCAGCTTTCCACTTAGACTGATTTTTGATAAAATTAAAGGATTCTTCGAGATATCTTTTAGTTTGTTTTCCAGGAAATATTGGAGGGACTGTTTGTTTAGATGGTTTGATTTCTACTAAGTAAGTCTTATCACTGTTGTTTTTATCCTTAACCTGTATCTGAAAATCAACATAGTATCGATGAATGCGGTCATCCGTAGCACAACGATATGGTACAATTGTTTCTTCAGATTTCCACTTAACAACGCTAGGATTCGAATCGCACCAATTTGCGAATTTAGTTTCCCATGAAGACCTCATAATTATGTTTGAGGGATCCCCACTGTATTTTTGTGGATTTCTTGGTGTGAACTTTCTTTTATGGAACATAAATATACAATAACTCCTATAAACTTATTTAGAGACTATAATGGCACTTAACCAAGATCGTGGCGCAGCTACTACCTATAAAGATCAATATAACATAAGCCAATATCAGTATCCTCAAGACTTGTATTCTAACAATGGTCTTTATGGCGGAAACTATGTTATTTTCTACATTAATGTAGCAGAAGATAGTCGTATTCTAAAGAAATCTAAAGAAGACATAGTTGATCCTGCTTCGGTTCCAGCTAGACTGCGTGGTGATGCAGCAGATACTGGTGCTGGTGTTGCTCAAACAGTAGGTGGTGCAGCCATTAAGGGAGCAGTTCCAGGTGTTGTCGCTGGAGTTGCAGCAAATGGATTAAAGGGTGGCATTCGTGGTGTTACCAAATCTGCCCTAAAGGGTGGTGTTGTTGGTGCAGCAGTGGGTGCAGCGGGTGCTGGTGTTGTGGCAATCGCTGCAGGTGGTAAAATGGCTCGTCAACAAAAGCGATTAAAGAAAGCCATCGCACTTCATGTCCCCAATCAATTAAATATTCGTTATGGTATGAACTATGACGCACAAGATACTGCAGCACAACAGCTAGCATTAACTGCTGCTTCTTCGCAAATTCTTAGTGCAGCTGGTGCTGGTGCAGTTACCTTAGCACTAACAAAAGGACCAAATGCTGAACTACTGTCTGCACAATCGGGTCTAGCACCAAACCCTAAAAAAGAAAACTTATTTAAGAGTGTAGACTTTAGAACATTCCAATTTGATTATATGTTCTTTCCAAGAAACGCAGAAGAAGCTGCAAATGTTAGAAACATAATTAAAGAATTTAAAGTTCACATGCATCCAGAGTATAAAGATGATAACAATTTCTTGTTTATCTATCCTTCTGAGTTTGATGTGTTCTACTATAATAATGGTGTTGAGAATATGAATATTCATCGACACACCTCTTGCGTTTTAACAGAAATGTCGGTGAACTATACACCAAACGCAATGTTTAATACTTTCGATGACGGAATGCCAACCCAAATCAATGTGCAACTAACATTCAAAGAATTGGCTATCCTTACAAAACAACAAATCGAGGACGGATTCTAAAATGTATTTCGAGAAGATACCTAAAATCTATTATGAGTTTCAAATAAATGGTGCACCTCACCTAAAGATTCTAAAAGACATAACAGTCAATGTTCGTTTCATTAAAGAAGTATTAGAGAACATTACATCTTATGATGAGTATGATATCATTGACGGAGAAACACCAGAAATAATTGCAGCTAAAGTATACGGAAATTCAAATTACCATTGGATCATTATGTTGGCTAATGAGAGGTTTGACTATCGTGAAGACTTTCCTTTAGATTATACTGCTCTTTCAAAGCGAGTTACAGATGTATATGGAGCAGGCAATGAGTATGCAACACATCACTATGAGTGGATTTATGTAAATAATAATGACAATATCTATATCGTAAACTCAGACCATGTAGATGCTTACCCAGTTTCTAATTATCAACATGAAGAAAGATTAAACGAATCCAAAAGAAGAATCAAGTTGATATCTAAACCTCAACTAGATTTTGTACTTAAACAATATAGTAAAATGTTTGAATAATGGCTGAAGAACAAAGAGATATATCCTCAGACCAATTAAGGGTCGCTGGTGATGTAAATATAGATAAAGTAGAAGTTATTTCTTTATACAAGAACACTTCGTTCAGCATCACCAATCAAGTTAGAGCAATAGAAATCTATGAGGATATGTTCAGCCCATTTACAACTGGATCTATTATTGTTCAGGATTCTCTTGATCTAATTAATACACTGCCATTTGTTGGTGAAGAGTATTTGGATATTAAATTATTCAGCCCAACATTAGATAGTGGTATGGGTGACGATGGAATCATTCAAGGTAGATATTTTATTTACAAAATGAGTGAACGAGAAAATGTTGGTGAAAAAAGTGTAATATATCAATTACATTTTATTTCAGCAGAAGCTGTTAATGATTTAAATGTTAAATTGAGTAGAGGATTTGAAGGAAAGATTTCTGACATTGTTGGAACATTAGTTAAAGATGGAAAAATGTTAGGCACAGATAAACCTTTGATATTAGAAGATACAAAGAGTGCAACAAAGTATGTTTCAAACTATTGGTCTGTTGTTGAAAATATTAACTTCCTTACTAAACAAGCATCTAATGGTAATGGTAGTGCCACCTATTGTTTCTTCGAAAATAGACAAGGGTTCAATTTCGTATCTTTAGATTATTTAAATGAACAAAAACCATCACAGGTATTTAATAACGGAACTGCCAATGGAGAAATTAGCCCTTCAGGTGGGTCTTCAAGAAACATTGATGAGGACTTTTCTAAACTTTTAGAGTTTGGTGTTCCTCATGGATTTGATATTATTGACAGAGTTAATTCTGGAACATATGCTTCAAAGTTAATTAGTCACGACATGACTACCAAGAGATATAAAACAGTTCACTATGACTATTTGTCTAAGTTCAATGAAGGAACTGAAACAAGATTAAATAAATTTCCAATAACAACACCTGATGTGGCTGCAAGAGTAAATTCTGCCATATTTAATATCGAAACTGCAAATCAGGTATTCAGTGGATTCGGCGATGTTTCTAACATTAGAGTTATGCAAGATAGAACATCAAGAATGAAACAAGCAGAAGCCTTTAAAATTCATGTTAAGGTTAATGGAAGAACAGATTATACGGTAGGACAAGTTGTTAAATTAAACATAACTTCACCCAGCCCAACATCTACTTCAGATACTCCAGAACAAACTGAAGACAAAATGTATAGCGGTAACTATCTTATATCAGCTATAAATCATTCAATCAATAAAGAGAAACATGAATGCCATATGGAATTGATTAAAGATAGTTTAATATTTGACTTGCAGACAGGTAAATCATAATGAAAATATATACAGGTGTAGTTGAAAATAGAGAAGATCCGTTAAAGATTGGTCGTTGCCAAGTTCGTATAGTTGGTTTACATACAGAAGACAAAACAAAACTACCAACAAAAGATCTTCCATGGGCTCATCCAATGGCTCCAACTACTTCAGCTTCAATGAATGGTATCGGATGGACTCCAGTTGGTCCAGTGACAGGCACATGGGTTGCTCTTATATTTACTGATGATGATCAGCAACAACCACTGATGCTTGGTACACTTCCTGGAATTCCTCAAAGTAAAGCAGCAGCCATTGCGATTGAAGAGTCTGATGGAGATATGGTTGCTACTGATGGTGGTGTTTTAACAGATTCTTCTGGTTCACCTGTAACTGCAGGAGATGGTTCTCCTATTCAAGTTGGTACTACAGAGTCTCAAGCAAAACCTCCATCATCTGCAACAACTTCTACTGCATCTTCTGCTCCGAATTTATCAGAACAGAAAGATACAAATAAGCCATCAGATGCTTCACTGAAACAAGATATCCCAACAACTCCTCCACCAACATCAACACCAAACCCTTCTCTTGCAAAACAGAATATTCAATATATTATTGATGCTTGTGATCAAGTTGGATTAAAAAGTAAATATGCTAAGTGTGCAATTCTTGGTATTTGTGGTGGCGAATCAGGTTGGTTAGCAATCGAAGAAGGTTCTTACTATAGTAACGCAGATTCTCTTGCTAAAATATTTAAAAGAAGTTTTCCAGGTGGTGCAGCAGAAGCACAGCCATATACTAAATGGCAAGGATCTAAAGCAGATTTCTTTAGAAAAATATATTCACCATCAGGTAATGGTTCTTTGCTAGGACATAAAGATCCAGATGATGGAGCCAAATATTATGGTCGTGGGTTTAACCAAATCACTGGTAAATCTCTATACCTTCAATTACAAAATTACCTTAAAACAAAAGGTGTTATTGTTGATATCGTAAATAAACCTGAGACATTAATATCTGATCCAAAAACATGTGCACTAGCAACTGCAGCATTTTATGCTCTTAATGTTAAAGCTGATCAAAATGATCCATCATATTTCTCAGCTGCACTTAAAAGAACAGGTGCTGATGCTAATGGAACTGGTTATACTAAAAAGAAAAAGTTATATGAATATTTTCTTGGTGCTTCGGTTGGTTCTGAGCCAACCAATAAACCATCAGCTGATGATCAAAAAACTTATACTAAAGAAGAAGTAAAAGATTTACCCCCATCAAAACAAGCTGCACTATTAGAAGATAGATCAGATGCGAATAGTTTAGGATTCAGAGATCCAAAAGGTAAATATCCTCTTAGAAATTTAGTTGATGAACCAGATACCAATCGTTTGGCTCGTGGAATTATTAAAGAAACTGCAATAGATTTTAAAGATTCAACAAGAGTGAAAGCCATCCCTGCTGCAAATGATAGTGATGATTGGGAGCAACCACTAGCACCTTATGGTGGTATGTATCCTTACAATAAAGTTTTTGAATCTGAGTCTGGTCATCTATTTGTGATGGATGATACTCCTCAAAATGAAAATGTTAGTTTGTATCATAAGGCTGGTTCTTTTATCGACATAGATGGAAATGGAACTCAGGTTAATAGAATAGTTGGTGATGGTTATACTATCATTGATCGCAATGGTGCAATCTATATTCAAGGTAAGTGTAATCTAACAGTTGGTAATTCTGTAAACATTTTGGTGCAGGGTACTGCTGATATTCAGGTTGATGGTGAAGCTACTATAAATTTAAACAACAATGCTTTTGTTGGAGTGGGTGGTGATTTAGATATTGCAGTTGGTGGAGACATTTCAGTTCTTGCTGGTGGTTCTATAAACATGAAAGCAGGAGCAGCTATTGGATTTGAATCAGCAGAATCATTTACAGTTAATGCTGGTGCTTCTTTTGCTGTAACTGCTGCAGACAATGCTGGAATTGCAGCTGGAGCAAATGTTTATAGCGATGCTGGTGGAGAACAACACCTATTAGCAGGTGGTAATGTTAATGTAGACGGAGCACAATTCCAAGGACAATCAGGTGCAGCAGCAGCTGCTCCAGCAGTAGAAGCAGGAGCAGTAGAATTAACTCCTCCAGATTTTGCTAGCGGAAAATTAAATCAATTTGGTGAACCATTGGCTACTCCAGTAAGACCATCTCCACCTGTTCAGTTAAAATATGCTATTGAAGAAGAAAATAGTGCATTAGTAAATGACTATATTGCTAATCCAGACAAGTATAAAAATGCTGAAGCTGCAGCTGGTGGAGTTAAAGAAAACTTTGCTGGAACACCAAAAGATTCTGGAAATGCACCTAGTTTAATTTCTGGAGCAGGATCTTCTGACATCTATGCATTCTTAACTAAACAACTACAGTTACAAGATCAAGGTCGTTATTGGAGCGAGACTGGTATGGGTGGTGCTCCTTCAAATCAAAATATTGTTCGAATTTGGGCTGACATTGGATTCCCTAAATCTGGAATATGGCAAACCGACCAAACTGCTTGGTGTATGGGTTTTGTTAACTGGACTCTGAAACAGTGTGGATATCGTTACAGACAATCAGCTGGAGCTAGGGCAATTGCCACTGAAACTTCTCAGTGGGGTGCTACAAAACTATCTGATATGAGACAAGCTGAACCTGGAGATATTGCTCTTTGGAGTTATGGACATGTTAACTTTGTTTATACAAATACCAATGGTAAACTATCATTCGTTGGTGGAAACCAAGCTGACAAAGCAGCAAATAATCCTTCTGGTGGTACAGTTAATCAATCTTGGAAAGGTGGTTACTCTGTTCCAGGAGACGGATCTTTGGTAGGAATTTTTAGACCGAGCAAATCATAATGCCAAATATTCTTCGTAAGGGTGATCTAAGTATAGGTAAAGATGGAGGAGATCCAACTCCTCTCACCTTTAAAAACCAAGCAACTAAAACATATTGGGGTGGACAACTAATCGCTTTAGTTGGAGATCAGTTTCAATCACATACAGTAGGATTAGTTACTCACTCAGCTTCTCAAAGAGAAATTATAGCAGGTTCTGCTACAATGTTTTTTGAAGGTAAATCAGTCGCCAGAACAGGCGATCCAATAGCAGACGGAGACGAATGTGGTCCAGGATTAGGTTCTGGCTTTGCTGGATAACATATAAATAATAAAATGGCTAGAAATACAAGAACTTTTTCAGATATAGATTTAAACTTCATTCCTGCTCCAATCTATTTGGTAAAGAATGACGGGATAGGTTTGTTGACATGTTCAACAACTAGTGCTATAGTTACTGGAACTAGAACTACTTTTACTACCTATAATATGGTAGAAAGAAATCTGTGGATAGGAACAACCTTTATCGGAAAGGTTAAGAGTATTACAGACAATACTCACTTAGTTCTATATCATAATGCTAACGGATCTTTTAGTGGACAGACATACAAGTATTCTTATGGAGCAGATCTTGTCAAAAAATATGACGATCAGGCTATCAAAACTGCAGTTAAAAATTTAATCTTAACAAATAACTACGAAAGACCATTTCATCCAGAGATAGGTTCTCAAGTTAATGCTTTGTTATTCGAACCAGCTACTCCATTGTTAAAAGCTGTTCTTGAAAAAACAATTAGAAATACTATTGAAAACTTTGAACCAAGAGTCAACTTAACTGATGTTCAGGTTGATGT
>Ga0114968_10000768_pt1 | contig 24145 bp, 19 predicted proteins | sample M_130807_EF_Meta_FD_87020 | JGI IMG/M metagenome (GOLD analysis project Ga0114968, IMG submission 87020) | Freshwater microbial communities from Lake Montjoie, Canada to study carbon cycling - M_130807_EF_MetaG | ecosystem: Environmental > Aquatic > Freshwater > Lake | place: Lake Montjoie... | reverse complement strand
GTAAAGTCCAACGGATTTGGAAAGTCAAAAGTGAAGCCGGTGTCCCTAATTTTTTCAGAACTAATCCATCTTCCTACTTTTTCATCGGCCGTTTCCTGATAGCTTGCTGGGGGAAGGATTCCTAATGTGCTTGAATTTTTTGCATAAACCTCTCTTCGAAATGGATGCTCAGGTGCTACCCCGTTGAAGGTTTGATTCCAAAGCCCCTGATCAATCACCCAAGCAATCATCCGGGCAGCATCCACTTGATGGATAAAGTTGACTCGGGTATGCCCAACGACCTGCTCCTTTCCAGAAAAATAAATTCCTGGAATCCGATCTGCACCCATCAATCCTCCCATGCGCAACACGGTCAATTGATAGGTTGACGAAGACTTCATCAAGACTTCCGCTTGATGCAACACCGAATTGCCCGCATTACTTGCATTGATTGGTTCCTCCTCCGTGTAGGGAGAGGATTTGCTTTCATTGGGGTAGATTCCTGTACTGGAAATAAAGACGACTTGCACTACTTTGGAAGTGACCAATAGTTTTCGGAGGTCTGCGAGCTGCTGTAGGTAAACCTCCCCTTCTCCTTGCCTACTTCGAGGAGGGAGGGTAACCACCAAAATATCCGAATCAAAAAGTCGGTGATATCCGATTCCCTCGGGAGCGGGGTTTAGAGAAAATTGGACTGCATCCAAACCACCTTTTCGAAGAATTTCTACTTTTTCTGGACGAGTAGATGAGCCAAGGACTTGGCAGCCTTGGTTTTGCAAAAGCAAACCAGTAGCCTCGCCGAGCCATCCCAAACCGATAATTGAAACCTTCTTCATGCCTTAAATAAACTAGTGAGGAACTGGAGAAATCCCCTAAATCGGAATTAAAGAAAAAACCTCCTTTTTGGAGGTTTGTTTATTCTTTTTTAGGAAGCGTACCCAAAAGATAATCCCAGAGTGGTGAACTCACTCCAAAGGCTTTGTCTGGATTTTTGTAATGATGGATGGCATGGTTGACCCACAAGACCTTGAGAAAATTCTTTGGTGGATTGTAGACATGCACTACATAATGAACCCCCAAATACCCTGCGTATCCTAGCAAAAATCCAGGCAAGAAATAGAGCGCAAAATCACCCATCAACAGGTAAAATACCAAGTAAAGAATTGCGGCATAGGCAGCACTCACAAAGGGGGGCATGGCCAAGCGGTCCTTGTCCCTAGGGTAATCGTGGTGTACGCCATGGATACCATACTGCAATTTATCCTTGATAGGTGTGTCGGGCTCCATGTGGAAAAAATGCTTGTGCATCATGTATTCCACAAAGGTAAAAGCAATTATCCCTAGCACTGCCACTGCCAATCCTAAACCAATGGGTATAGAAGTTGACGTCACTCCGTAGTAGAGCGATACGGAGGAAATGGCCAAAAACAGGGTAATGGGGATGGAAATATGCGTTCTTGAAAGGCGTTCAAGAACTGGATTAGAAAATATCTGAGCCGATCCAAAATTATCGGGCCGATCCAATCTCCCAATCTTTTTCATAGCAAATAGTGGTTTAGGTAGTTTTCAAAAATTGTTCTCTTTTAGAGCCTTTAACTTTCCTACAAAAATAAGGGTTTCAAATTTTATAAAATTTTTTCTAAAGACTGATTTAACTCATCTTTTCTTCCATCGTTAACGCAATTGTTTTACGGTAATAATCCTCGTATTTCGGGAGGATTTGGTCGATGTCAAATTCTTTGGCTCGCGCCAAAGCCCGCTCTTTAAATCCTGGCAAATTGGCCTTGTCTAAAATAAACAAAGCTTTTTTGGTCATGTCCTCCACATCACCTACCTCGCAGGCAAAGCCTGTAATTCCATCCAAGTTAAGCTCTGGAATCCCTCCTGCATTGGAAGACAAGACCGGAACTTCACAGGCCATCGCTTCCAACGCTGCAAGTCCAAAGCTTTCTTTTTCAGAAGGCATCAAAAATAGATCTGCCACAGACAACACCTCTTCGACTGCCTCCAATTTACCCAAGAAACGAATGTCTTCGCAAGTACCTAGCGTACGGCAGAGTCGCTCCATTTTATCACGCTCAGGTCCATCTCCTACCAAAAGCAACTTGGCAGGAATCTCCTTGCGCACATTGTAAAACACATGAATGACATCCTCTACTCGCTTTACCTTTCGGAAATTGGAGGTATGGACCAAAAGCATTTCCCCATTGGGACAAATAGCCAGTTTAAAATGATCCTTGCGCTGCTTTTTGAAGCGATCCAAATCAATAAAATTGGGGATCACTTCGATGTCTCGCTTGACGTCGAAGTAAGCATAGGTTTCCTTTTTCAAATCATCTGAAACTGCTGTAACACCATCGGATTGGTTAATTGAAAAAGTTACTACCGGTTCGTAACTCGGATCTTTTCCAACCAAGGTGATATCTGTACCATGTAGCGTCGTCACCACAGGAATTGAAATGCCATGCGTTTTGAGTATTTGTTTGGCCATGTAAGCGGAGGAAGCATGCGGAATGGCATAATGCACATGCAGCAGGTCCAGCTTTTCATACTTAACCACACTCACCATTTTACTGGCAAGCGCAAGTTCATAGGGTGCAAACTCAAATAATGGATAGCTCTTGATATCTACCTCGTGGTAGAATAGGTTTTCGCTAAAAAAATCCAGCCGCATGGGCTGCTTGTAGGTAATAAAATGTACTTCATGGCCCACTTTTGCAAGTCCTTTGCCCAATTCAGTGGCTACCACTCCACTACCTCCGAAGGTAGGGTAACAAACTATTCCTATTTTCATTACTGGATAAAGGCTTTACTTACCTGCTGATAACACGCTTCAACTATAGTTTTGTTCAAAATAAAAGATTTTTATGCTTTCATTTTCCTATAAAAAGTGCAAGGAAGAAAAAAAGTAACCCTTTACTCCGCAAAAATCTAATTAATTTACCAGACAAATTGCAACCCCTATGAAACATACTTTTCTCCTAATCGGACTAGTTCTCCTTGGTTGGGCATGCACCCCTGCTACCAAAACGGATCCCGGAAATGAAAAAATTGATCCCCTCGCCTATTGGGGAGAAAACCCCTGGCCAGAAATTCGCAAAAAACGCATCAACAGCCTATTGCCCGAAGCACTAAAAAATGCAAATGTGGCCAGCTGGCTAGTCATCTGCCGTGAAAATTACAACGACCCCATTGCATCGCATGTGGGTGGTGAAAACGCAAGTGGCACTGCAGCATTCCTTTTTTACACGGATGAATCAGGCTTTCACTCCCTTGCATTTTCGCCAGAAGGAGAAGCCAAAGCACTCGAAGACCTCGCCATCCATGAGAAGGTGGAGCGAATTCCAAGAGGAGAATCAGCAGTAGCCAAAGCAGTTGCTTTCATCAAGGAAAAAGGATTCCCAACCGTTGCGATCAATTCCTCCGCAAACAACGAAATGGCGGATGGACTTACCCATAGCCAACACGAGGAATTAATAGCCTTGATGGGTAGTGACAAAAACAAACTCGTTTCTTCCGAGGAGCTTGTGTACGAATGGCTCTCCATCAAGCTCCCTGAAGAGGTAGAAATCCTCAAGAAAGCGGCGCAACTCGCCTCTGATTTCCAAGAGGAAGCCTATGCCACCATTGTCCCTGGCAAAACCACCGACGCAGATGTAGCTAAATTTTTGAAAGCCAAGATGGCAGAATATGGGGTGACTGACGCTTGGCACCCTGACCAAAACCCAAATGTCAACTCAGGTCCTGACCGTGGGCATTCACATGCCACGGATAAAATCATTCAACCCGGGGATGTGATCCAAACGGACTTTGGAGTGAAACTTTACGGCATCTGGGTGAGTGACATTCAGCGATTCGCCTATGTTCTCAAAGAAGGGGAAACTAGCGCTCCCAAAGACATACAGACCTATTGGGAAAATGGAAAAGCAGGCAGCCGCATTGCGCTTGCAGCCATGAAGCCTGGCGTAAAGGGAGAAGATGTGGACCGTGCCCAACGCGACCTGATGGATGCCAATGGATCTCTGTATGTGCCTTGGAGCACCGGCCACCCGGTAGGTTATGTGGCGCACGATGTGGGGCCAAATCTAGGCGGCGCACGCATTCCTACACCACGACCTGCCGCACAGAAACTCCTCAAAAAAGGGATGACATTTGCCTTCGACGGGTTTCATTGCTGGAAGCAAGCAGATGGAACTGAAAAAACCATCTCCGTGGAAGAAATGGCCGTGGTGAATGAAAATGGAGCCACTTACCTGATTCCCCCTCAAGAGGAATTGATCTTGGTTGGGAAAAAGTAAATTTCTAGGATTCTAAAAAGTCAAAAGCCAGGAAAACCCTGGCTTTTTTATTTGCCCAAGAAATTCCTAAAAAGAAAAAATTCCGGCTTAATTCCAGCACGCTGGGAGAGACAAATTTTAACTTTTTCAATCATTCAATTTTGCAATTGGTTACCTTTGAACAACCAAAATCTTCCTCCTCCATGAACGAGCGCTACCTGCAGCGCGGAGTTTCCGCATCCAAAGAAGACGTACACCAAGCCATCTCCAAGTTGGACAAGGGCCTTTTTCCAAAAGCCTTCTGCAAAATTGTAGAAGATACCTTAGGTAATGACCCCGAGTACTGCAACATCATGCATGCCGACGGTGCAGGCACCAAATCTTCCTTGGCCTACCTGTATTGGAAGGAAACAGGAGACCTGAGTGTCTGGAAGGGAATCGCGCAGGATGCCATCATCATGAATACGGATGACCTACTTTGCGTAGGCGCCACCACCAACATTCTGGTATCTTCCACCATTGGTAGAAATAAAAACTTAATCCCTGGAGAGGTCATTTCAGCCATCATCGAAGGCACCGAAGAAGTGCTGCAGATGCTCAGAGACCATGGGGTCAATATCGTGCTTACCGGCGGAGAAACAGCCGATGTGGGTGACTTGGTGCGTACTGTAATTGTGGACAGTACGGTAACTTGCCGCATGCGACGAGAGGACATCGTTTCCAATGATCGCATTCAAGCAGGGGATGTCATTGTAGGCTTGTCATCTTTTGGACAGGCCAAATACGAAACAGCCTACAACGGAGGAATGGGTAGCAACGGGCTTACTTCTGCTCGACATGATGTGTTCCATAAAGTCTTGAAAACACGCTACCCAGAAAGTTATGACCCTGCTGTTCCCGAGGCCCTCGTGTATTCGGGAAAATACCAGCTCACTGACCCTGCTCCTGGCACTTCAGTGGATATGGGAAAGCTGGTTCTATCTCCTACTCGTACCTATGCCCCTATTTTGGTAGATGTTTTGAATTACATGCGCCCCAACATCCACGGTTTGGTGCACTGCTCAGGTGGTGCGCAAACGAAGGTGCTTCATTTTGTGGACAACCTACACATCATTAAGGACAACCTATTTAATACGCCCCCCTTGTTTCGCTTGATCCAAGAAGAGAGTGGTACGGATTGGAAGGAAATGTACAAGGTGTTCAACATGGGCCACAGAATGGAAGTGTACCTAGACGAGCGCTATGCTGAAGAAATCATCGATATCGCCGAATCCTATGGAGTGGAAGCCCAAATCATTGGTCGTGTAGAATCCCATACCGGCAAAAAAGTAACGCTTCAAGGCGCCTACGGTACTTTCGAATACTAGACCCAAAGAAGCACTATTGTGCTTCGGATCAATTTTTAACTACTTCTATGCTTCGGACCTTACGTGTATTTGCTTGGGTACTAGGAATTCTTCTCCTCCTGGGAATAGCCACGCTTACTACAGTAGACCGAAGCCCTGTTCAAGATCGTTCTTCCTACCAAAGCACTTTTGCAGACCTAGACAGCAGTGCCTGGAGCAGCAGCACCTCCAACTACTGGCTAGCAGGATGGGCAACTATCAATGTCACCCCTGACCAGCCTGCGGAACTTGTGGGCTACTCCCCGCGAGGACCTTACACCTTCATTCAAGATTCCAGTCATGTAAAGGCCTTGAGTCTCAGCAATGGAAAATCCAGCATTGCTTGGCTCAATTACGAATTGCTGATTGTGCATCCCGGGCTGGCAGAAAAAGTACGGGTAGGCGTCCGACAAGCAGGGATCTCCCTAGATCAACTTATTTTCACGGCTACCCATACCCACTCTGGCATGGGGGGATACATTCCTAGACTTGCAGGTACTTTTGCCTTTGGGGGCTACGATGAACGGGTGGTTGAGCAATTGGTTGCTGGTTCCGTTCGCGCATTACAATCAGCCCTCGCCAACCAAGACACGGTGAGCATCTCCTACAAAAAAACCAGTGTTCCTGATTTAGTTTCCAATCGTTTTATGAAGGATGGCCCAAGCGACCCTTTTGTCCGCCAAATGTTCCTCAAACGAAAGGATGGAAAGGGTGCCACATTCCTTACCTACTCGGCACATGCCACAGCATTGAGTTCCAAGTTTATGGGGCTTTCCGGAGATTATCCCGCCTACCTCACCCAGTATTTGGAAGAACATGAAGTTGATTTTGCACTATTTGCAGCGGGCACGGTAGGAAGTCACCGACCAATGGCGGAAGGCAATACCCCAGAATTAGTGGAAGCCTATGCCGAAGCTATTTCTACAAGACTCAGCGCAGATACCAGTAAAGTTGCCTTGTCAGGAGAGTCCTTACTCCGCACGTCAAAGGTGGATATCCAATTAGGAGAACCCCAACTTCGCGTTACTACCAACTTGCGCCTGCGCCCCTGGCTTTTTAGATCCCTTCTCGGTGAGGTTCCTGCCTACCTGGACATTACCCAAGTGGGAAATATCCTGTTCATTTCGAGTAGCGGTGAACTATCAGGAGTATTTTACAAGGCATGGGATGCCCTGGCCCAGGAGAAAGGGCTCCACTTGGTAGTCACAGTATTCAATGGAAGTTACATTGGCTACATCACGCCAGATGAATTATACGATGCCCAGTACCATGAGGTGCGTGAGATGAACTGGTTTGGACCCGGAAATGGAAAGTATTTTGATCGTCTTATTCAGGAAGTCATTCTCAAAGCAGAAAATTAATCGATAGTACCATGTCCCAACCAAACTGGCTTTCCAGTATACTCATGCTCCGCTGCCCTAAATGCAGAAAGGGCCCACTTTTTCAGTCTGGTAAAATTTCAAGGCCTGGAAGTTTGTTTAGCATGCATTCGGCTTGCCCCCACTGCAAACAATCCTTCGAACCCGAACCGGGATTTTATTTCGGCGCCATGTTTGTCAGCTACGGCATCAATACCGCACTTTTTATTGCTTCTTGGATCGCACTTTCTCTGGTATATCCTAACTATTCTTTGTTCTTGCTTCTTAGCTTACTCGTGGGTATCGTGCTGCTAAGCCTACCCTTGAGCTTCCGCTTGAGCCGATCAATTTGGTTGGCCTTGTTTGTACGGTTTGATTCCTCAACTGGGAATACGGGAAACCCCTAAATCCAGAGTAGCAGCCAAGGAATCCAAAAGGAGATTTCCATCCGTTGCCTCTTTCGTGCCACCGAGAGTTGGGATTGAAAAAAGGTCAGGTAATGGACCAAGAACATGAGAAGTAGGACGCAAGAAAAAGGTCGGTAAAAAGAGGGCAACAAAATGAAGGCTGCCATAGTCCCAAAAATACCCAGGAAGGCAAGTTTACGAATCCACTGAATCATTTGAAGGGAGGGTAAGAGCATGGCAATGGAAACAAATCCATCCTGTCGGTCTTCTTCTCGATCCAAAAAGGAAAGCATCCAGAGGTTGAGCAAGGCCAATAAAAAAAATACAATTGCAAATGCCAGTGCTTGCCAGGACAAATCCTGGGCTTCAGCACGGAGTATTGGGAGCCATAAACATCCGACCACGTAGAACAAAGCAATGGAAACCTCTTTCAGGACGACGGGGCCTAATTTTTGAATTGCCCAGCGACAGCCTCCCATCGCAAGTGCGAGTACCAACGTCAATTGCATCTCTTTATCCCATCCCAACCAATAAAAGGCTCCAGCCAGGCCAGCAATTACAGCTACAAGAATGCCCAGGGAAAGGACAAGCTTGTTTTGTTTGTAAAATACTCTTCGGGGGGAACTACTCCCCTTACTTTGCCTTGCATCCAACAGATGGTCTAGGCTATAAATGGTCCATACAGCAAGCCCTAGGAGAACAAAAGTGTGCCATTCCAACTGCACATGGACAAGTTCTTGAAAAAAATACATGCTAGCCATTGCACCAAAGACAACATCCAAGGAGAGCCAGGAAGAAAGGGGTTGGAGTTGCATTAGTTTAGGCATCGCCTAAATTTAAAGCCAAGTAGGGAGAGTGCCCAATGTATTGTGGATTTTTAGGTAAGTTTTTCTACATTTAAACAATTGAGCCTATACATGCTATTCAGTTGACCCAAAACCCTTTCTCATGAAAACCTACTTCAGCCTCCTTGCACTTCTCCTTCTCCCATTCCTTTCGGTAGCACAGGAACCGATAAAAATTGCCTTTGTAGGCAATAGCATCACCCAAGGCCCTGGAAGAGAAAATCCTGGGTCTTTTCCCCTTCAAGTAGGTCAAATTCTTGGAAATGCCTATGAAGTAAAGAATTTTGGTGTGAGTGGGCGAACACTTTTAAAGAAGGGAGATTTTCCGTACTGGAATGAGCCTCAATTTCAACAAGTAAAAGAATTTCGTCCAGATGTCGTAGTCATCAAATTGGGTACCAACGACTCCAAACCTCAAAACTGGGCCCATAAAGCCGAGTTTGTTCAAGATTACCTAGATCTCATTGCGGAATTCCGAGACCACATGCCCAAAGATGGCAAAGTATACGTGATTCTTCCAGTACCCGTGACGCGCGTGAATTTTGGGATCACACCAGACGTGATGAACAACGAGCAGCGTTTGATGCTGTTTGAAATCATTCAAAAATCCGGCGCTGAGGTCATCGATTTGTACACGCCCTTGATGGATCGGGCTGAGCTATTGCCAGATGGAGTGCATCCCAATGCAGAGGGACTGGGAATCATGGCCCGCGTCATCAGTAGACGAATAAGAATGTAATTCATTCAACCCCTAAAAACAAAAAACCACAGCCTTGAAAAAAGCTGTGGTTTTTTAGTGTATGAGAGAGATTACTTTCCAGCAAGTGCATTGGCACCTGCCACAATCTCGAGAATTTCGTTAGTAATGGCTGCCTGACGGGTACGGTTGTACATCAACTTCAGCTCCTTCAGAAGCTCACCTGCATTTTCAGTAGCCTTATCCATAGCTGTCATTCGTGCACCATGCTCAGAGGCATTGGATTCCAAAACAGCTTTGTAAAATTGAATTCTTAAAGAAATTGGAACCAATTCCTCAATGATGTAGGTACGTGAAGGCTCAAGCAAGTAGTCTGTTTCAGCTTTATTTACCTGGTCTGAAGCTGAGGCTGCCATAGGCAAAAACTGCTCTACTCGAATCTCCTGAGTTGCCACGTTCTTGAATTCGTTGAAAACAAGAAATACTTGGTCGTAGTCGCCTGCCAAAAATCCATTCATGGCAAAGGAAGCCGCTTCCTTGACAGCCTCAAAACTTAGCTGTTGAAATACCCCAAAATAGGAGTCTATCAAGCGGTAATCTGATTTTTTATAATATTCGTAGGACTTTTTCCCAATCGGCAAGATGCTGATTTCCGCACCCGAAAATTGCTCTTTGATGGCTGCATTCGTTGCCTTCAAAATATTGGTATTGAAAGCACCGCAAAGTCCTTTATCTGAAGTTACAGGAACTAATAGTACCTTCTTCATCTCACGCTTCACTGCAAAAACAATATCTTCATCCCCTTCAGCCGCTGAGGATACATTGTTGAGGATTGCAGTTAGCTTTTGTGAATAAGGACGCATCTGAACGATTTTTTCTTGCGCTCTTCTCAACTTGGCAGCCGAAACCATTTTCATGGCTTTCGTGATCTGCTGGGTCGACATGACCGAATTTATCCGTTGCTTTACTTCCTTGAGGTTAGCCATCAGAGATTGCTTTGTGCGTATAACAAGCCCTGCCAGCAAGCTAGCAGGGAATTAAATGAATTTACTTCGCGTATTTTGGTGCTAGTTCAGCAGCTGCAGTAGCAAGAATTTTGCCCGCACCGTCGATATCACCTTTTAGAATCAATTGAATCGCTTCAGGATATGAGGCTTCCAACAAGAGGTAGAACTCCTTTTCAAAAGCTCTCGCTTTTTCAACAGGAACTGAATCCATCAACCCTTTGGTAGAAGCATAGATGATGGCAACCTGATTTGCTACAGAAACAGGCGCATACTGTGCTTGCTTCAAAATCTCCTGGTTACGACGACCACGCTCGATCGTACGCTTGGTAGAAGCATCAAGGTCAGAACCAAACTTGGAGAAAGCTTCCAATTCACGGAATTGTGCTTGGTCCAACTTCAAGGTACCTGCCACTTTCTTCATGGACTTGATCTGCGCATTACCTCCAACACGAGATACCGAAATACCTACGTTGATTGCTGGACGAATACCGGAGTTAAACAAGTTGGTTTCCAAGAAAATCTGGCCATCCGTAATTGAAATTACGTTGGTTGGAATGTAAGCAGACACGTCACTTGCCTGGGTTTCGATGATTGGCAAAGCAGTCAATGAACCTCCACCTTTTACTAAAGGACGGATAGAATCAGGAAGGTCATTCATCTGCTGTGCAATGGCATCAGACTGGTTGATTTTTGCAGCTCTTTCCAATAGTCTAGAGTGCAAGTAGAATACATCACCAGGATATGCTTCACGTCCTGGAGGTCTTCTCAAGAGTAGGGAAACTTCACGGTAAGCTACCGCTTGCTTCGAAAGATCATCATATACTACGAGGGCAGGTCGACCGATATCTCTAAAGAATTCACCGATTGCAGCACCTGTAAATGGCGCGAAGAATTGCATTGGCGCTGGCTCAGAAGCAGGAGCTGCCACTACTACTGTGTATGCAAGCGCTCCGCCTTTTTCAAGGGCAGCCACCACACCAGCTACAGTAGAAGCCTTTTGTCCGATTGCTACATAGATACAGAATACAGGCTCACCTTTATCGTAAAATTCACGTTGGTTAAGGATCGCGTCAATTACAACTGCAGTTTTACCTGTTTGACGGTCACCAATCACTAATTCACGCTGTCCACGTCCAATTGGAATCATCGCATCGATAGACTTGATACCCGTTTGAAGCGGTTCAGTTACTGGTTGACGGTAGATAACACCTGGTGCTTTACGCTCCAAAGGCATTTCATACAAGTTGCCAGTGATTGGCCCCTTGCCATCGATAGGATTACCTAGCGTGTTGACCACTCGGCCCAACATGCCTTCACCCGCTTGGATAGATGCAATCTTTTTGGTTCGCTTGACGGTATCTCCTTCTTTCACTCCTTTGGAGTCTCCAAAAAGTACAGCACCCACGTTGTCCTCTTCGAGGTTGAGTACCATGGCCTTTAGGCCATTTTCAAACTCCAACAATTCACCGGCCTGCGCCTTAGAAAGTCCATAGATACGGGCTACACCATCCCCTACTTGGAGGACTGTTCCCACTTCTTCTAGTTCGGCTTCGGTTCTGGCACCAGAGAGTTGTTCTCTCAAAATTGCTGAAACTTCATCAGGTCTTACTTCTGCCATGATTGGATACGGTTGAGTATTTCGTTAAAACTGTTTTTCGTAATGATTCTGAGAAAACTGAATGCGTAGTGCATTGAGTTTGCTGCTGATGGATTCATCGAGCTGTCGGTCATTGACCTTGAGCACAAATCCCCCAATCAGTGAAGGGTTAATCTTTTCTTCAAGTTGTATTTCCTTCATCCCGCTGATCTGCTTCACTAAAGCCACCAACTGGTTGCGCTGCCCTTCTGTAAGTGCAGTGGTGGTGGTGACTTCTGCCACCTGAATGGAACGATACAAATTGTACTGAACAACAAATTCTTTGGCCACATCCAAAAGGATGTTTTCTCTGTTTTTTCTAGAAATAATTTGAAAAAAGGAGAGTGTCAAGGGGCTAGAACCTTTGGCAAATAGTGCTTTCAGTACATTTAATTTTTTATCCGAGCCCAATACTGGGTTTGAAAGTGCAAGACCTAGTTCACGATTGCTTTTGCCCATCGCTGCTAAAGACTTGAAATCTTCAAAAACCCCTTCCAGCTGTCCTTTTTCAATGGACAAATCCAATATTGATTTGGCGTACCGGGAGGCTACTCGCTGGTTAGACATGCCGAATTAGTTAAGCTTAAGGTCTTTGATAAACTGGTCAACAAGCTCTACCTGAGCTTTGTCGTCTCCTAATTTTTTACGGAGCAACTTTTCAGTTACTTCCAAGGTCAATAAAGCAACCTGATTTTTCACTTCTGAAAGTGCTGCTTTCTTCTCTGTTTCAATCACCGCTTTGGCGGACTCAATCAACAGTGCGCCCTGTCTGGAGGACTCAGATTTGGCATCTTCAATCATTTTAAGTGAAGCTTCATGTGCTTTGCTCAAAATAACATCACGCTCCAATCTTGCTTCCTGAAGTAGTTTTTCATTTTCTGCCTTCAAGTTGGCCATATCGTTTCTAGCTTGCTCCGCTGACTTTAATGCGCCATCAATGCTGGCCTCACGTTCAGCCAAAGAAGCCAAAATAGGTTTCCAGGCGAATTTTATTAGAATAAACAAAAGGGCTAAAAAGCCAATGAGTTGCCAGAAAATCAGGCCGGCACTAGGTATGATTAGATCCATAGTAGGAAGGATTAATTTCGTTTTTGTTCAAAAGAAAGGGATTGGCCTAGCGCCAATCCCAATTCATTTTGTCTTAGAAGAAGGCGATGCCACCTGCGTTCAATGCAATAAGCAAACAAATTACTACTGCAAACAGGGCAACCACCTCAATCAAAGCTGCAATGATAAGCATGGCAGTTTGGATCTTGCCAGCAGCCTCAGGCTGACGAGCAATAGCCTCCATAGCCTGGCCACCAATACGACCCACACCAAGACCTGCGCCAATCGCAACAAGTCCAGCACCGATACCAGCACCCATAAGTGCAAATCCAGCAGTCAATAAGATAGAAGTTAACATAAACATTGGTTTTATAAATTGAAGAAAGAAATTACAAATTAATGGTGATCGTCGTGCTCGTGTTCAGCTACTGCACTACCAATGTACATCGCAGAAAACAGCGTAAATACATAGGCTTGTATCGTGGCTACGAGCAATTCAATCACATTGATAAAGGTAACCATGATTGTAGACAGGACTCCAATCGAATAGGATTCGAAGATGAATACCAAAGCAATGAAGGAAAGGATTACAATGTGTCCCGCTGTGATTGCCACAAACAATCGAACCATCAAGGCAAAAGGCTTGGTGAATAGCCCGATAAATTCAACGAGTACCATGATCGGCAATAGCAATGCAGGCACACCAGGAGTGGCAAAAACGTGCTTCCAATAGTCCTTATTCCCGTTGACATTGACAATCACAAAAGTGATCATCGCAAGGGTAAAGGTCACTGCAATGTTTCCGGTGAGGTTAGCCGCACCTGGAAGAAGCCCCAAAATATTTCCTGTCCAAATAAAGAAAAACAAGGTCAACAGGTAAGGAACGAATTTCTTATACTTTGGCCCAATGGATTTGTGTGCGATTTCATCACGCACAAAAATGACAATAGGCTCTACAAATGAGGCGGCACCTTTGGGAGCCACAGCACCATTTTTCTTGTAATGTTTGGCAGCAGAAAGCGTAATGTAGAGCACAAAAGCAATCACTATAAGTAGCATCACCACATTCTTGGTAATCGAAAAATCAAGGATGGATCCGCCGTCTACTCTTCCCAAATGATCGTGATCATCAATGAAGATCCCGTTGTGGGCATATTCCTTACCAAATTTGTGTGTGTCGTGATTTTGAAAATCGCTGGATTTGTAAAATTCAAGACCTCTATCGGAAGCATAAGTAATCACCGGAAGTGCCAAAGTAACGTGCGTATGTCCAATAGTCACAAAATGCCACTCATGGGAATCCTTGATGTGGTGCATAATGAAACCAGTTGGATCTTCTTTGCCCTCTTCTGTGGCTGTTTCAGCAGCGAAAGACGCTCCAGAGAAATTCAGCAAAAGGACTGAAAATAAAAGACTTAGTACCAGAAATTTGCGCGTCATCTACTCGTTTTTAAGAAGGCTACTTAGAATTCGGGCGCAAGTTAGAAATAAAGATGTAGATATCAAAAATCATGTAGAACAAAAAAATGATAAAGAAATTGGCGATAAACAAAATAATATTCTCCAAACCAAGCACTACAAGGATGCCAATAAAGCCCAAAGAACTCAAGATTCTGATGATCATTCCGAGTAATTTCAAAGAGAGCAAATTTTCTGGAGATTTCAGGTAAAGCCATCGAGTGACGACGGTCAAGAGGTACGCTAGTCCAGCTACAAATCCAAAGATGCTCCAGATGCTTTCATGAATGATTTGAGGCAGAAAAAAGCTAAGTAAGAGAATCAACCCTGCCACCACCATCGTGATGGTTCCATAACTAAAATGAATCGAAGACGAGAATTTCATGTTTAACTGCCAATTAAGGACTTAAAATTACGTGGTTTTTGACGAATTGCCTACTTATCCTGCTGCATGGATTTCCAAAGGGAATAGAAGGCAATTGGAACAGCTGCCAAGGAACAGAGGAGAATCCAAAATGGAAACTTCATTCCCGACTGCTGCTGGATCCACCAGCCCAGGGCAGTACCTCCTCCGATCGTTGCAAAAAGCTGAAATGACAAGCCCATGTACTTGGCCCAAGTGGGTACCTGAGACTTCTTCGAATTTGGATTGGACTGATTTGGCGTCATTTTTCAAAGATACTAGAAACCAAATTGAAGAATTCACCCAGCCAAAAGAATAATACCCAGTTACCATCGTTCGGTAAGTGATGCAAAAGCCCTAATTTGGTGGCTTGAATTGTACTAAAAACCCATGCGGCAAAAAGTAAGGTATGTAATTGGTCTGGCGGTAATCTTTTTGGCGGCTTGCTCCTCCCAGCGAAATACCTTTACTAACCGTGCTTTCCACAACCTTACCTCCCACTACAACGCCTATTTTCTGGCAGACACCAAAATCAAAGCGGCAGAAAATCAGGTAATTGAAAATTACAAGGAGGACTACACCCAGATTCTCCCCGTATTTATTCCTATTGATTCCGCCACCATCCAACAAAACAAAGTTGCCCTAGATTCCGCGAGGGAGCTCTCCTCCAAAGCCATCGACTGGCACCGGATTTCAAAATGGGTGGACGACAGCTACTACTTAATTGGCAAGATTGACTACCTCCAAGCACGAGTCGATGATGCCAAAAACACCTTTCGCTATGTCAATAGCCAAAGTAAGGACAAGGACTTGCGACACAAAGCACTAATTAGCTTACTTCACCTCTACGTCGACCAGAATGCAATAGAGGAAGCCAACTTTACCATCGATTACCTGTCCAAAGAAACGGAAATCAACAGCGACAATACCTTTGACTTGTACAAAACCCTCGCCTATTATTATGAAAAAAGGGCAGATCAAAATGGAGTAATCGGCGCCCTAGACCGCGCTATAAACTATACTTCAGATAAAAAGGAGCGCTCCAGACTCTACTTTATTCTGGCGCAGCGGTACCAGCGTGAAGGTTTAGATGCACTTGCGTTTGATTATTATCAAAAATCCTTGGAAGGAAACCCCGCCTACGAACGCTCCTTTTTTGCCACTCTTTTTGCACAGCAAGTGGCCGAACTCAATGCCTCAAAAGACCTAAAAAAGGTTCGAAACTATTACGAAGACCTGTACAAGGACCCAAAAAACAAAGACCTCAAAGATGTCGTAATTTTTGAGAGCGCCTTATTTGAAGAAAAACAAAACAACATCCCCTTAACCCTTGAACTTTTGCATAAAGCAGCAAAAGAACCAGGTTCAATCCCTAGAGTAAAGGGCTACATCTACCAAAAGCTTGCAGAAATCAAGCTCTACCAATTTAAAGACTACCGAGCCACCAAATACTACTTAGACAGCGCACTGAGTTTTATCCAGGCCGAAGATCCAGTGGCCCAACAACTCAAGGAAAAAAAGATGAGTTTGGATACCTATGTCTTCCATTTCGAGCGGATTGAAAAAAATGACAGTTTAATCCAGCTGGCATCCTTGTCTGAGGATGAGCAACTCCTAAGAGCTCAAGAATTTATTGACAAGGAGAAGCAGCGCCTTGCAGACTTAAAAAAGGAGGATAATCCCAGTAAATCTTCCTCGATTTTCGACAATTTATTAGCCTTTGGAGATACCGGAAATGAATCTACTTTCTACTTCGGCAATAGTACCGCCTTACAACAAGGAGCTATTGATTTTGTGCGAACCTGGGGCAATCGTCCCCTACAAGACAATTGGAGACGGAAAGCAGCCCAATTTCAAGCCTCGGATGAATCAGCACCGCTTTTAGCTAAGGAATCGGCTGAGGCAGACAGTTCAGTCGACTCCACAGGTTTGCCCTCCGTCGAAACTCTCCTTGCTACCATCCCCAAGAGCCCTGCACAACTTGAACAAGCAAACACAGCCTTAGAGGAATCGTACTTCGAATTGGGTAAAGTGCTGTTTTTTCAATTAAAGGAACCTCAACGAAGTGGGGAATACCTCGAACAGCTTATTCAGAAATATCCCAAGTCCGTAAAAAAACCAGAAGCTTATTACCTGCTTTATTTGGGGCAAAAAGAGTTGATGCGAAATGCTGATGCCTATGCCCAACTGTTGAATATTGAATTTCCCGAATCACCTTACACCTTTTCGGTAAATAATCCAGAGGCTGGAGCTGGAAATAAAGGATCTTTGGAATCAGCGAAAGGGTACGAACAGGCCTACGAAGCCTACTATTCTGGGAATTATTCCCAAGCGAGGGAGTTGATTTTTGCCACCCTAGAAAAGTATCCTTTGACCCGAAACACGGAAAAACTCCTACTGCTCAATGCCATGGTCACGGGTAAGCAGGAAAGTAGGGAACAATTCAAATCCAAACTTGAAGCGTTTATCCAAAATGCAAAGGAACAGGAGTTGATCACCTTAGCCAAGGCCATGCTGCAGCCACTGCTGACCTCGGAAGAACTTGCCGTCAAATCAAGTCCCACAGCTGTAGCACAAGAAGATCTGGAGCCAAAAAAGGAAGAAGTGAAAGAAAATGTTCCAGAAAACTTGGCAAAGGAAAGTCCTTACAAGGCTACTGATGACCAAACCCATATATTTGTAGTGGCCTTGACCCCTTCAGATGTGGAAACGGCCAAGAATTTGCTTGGAGATCTAGAAACATTCCATACCCAGTCCTTCGGAAATGCAAGGCTGCGAACAGGAAACATGAATTTGAGCGCACAATTGTCAATTTTTATCATCAGCCCCTTCTCCAATGCAGAGAAAGCGATGGAGTATTTGAAAACATTTCAGGAAAAATTCACTTCGATTGGACTGAAGGATGAAGTAAAAACCAAATCCTTCTTTATTTCAATAGAAAACTTCCAAGTTTTAAATAAAAACAAAGACCTAGAAGAATACCTCCAATTCTTTACCGCTACCTACCGATAAGTTATGTTTAAACCTGGTCCATTTACCCAAGAAAATTGGGCATCAAAAACAATAAATTATTTGTGGAAAGCCTTTTTTATAGGCTTAGTCTTTTTTGTCCTTTTTGTCTGGATGGTAAGCATCAACTTTCTTGGACTTTTTGGAAGCCTTCCTGATTTCAAGGCCCTAGAAAACCCAGATAGTGAATTAGCTTCTGGAATATATTCCTCAGATGGGGTGCTTCTAGGAACCTTTGCTCGAGAAAACCGAAGCCCTGTATCCTATGAGGAATTAGCTCCCAATTTGGTTCAAGCCCTAATCGCTACAGAAGATGAGCGCTTTGAAGACCATTCCGGGATTGACTTACAAGCCATGCTACGCGTTTTTGTAAAATCAATCTTACTGGGTCAAGATGCAGGTGGCGGTTCCACCCTCAGCCAACAAACTGCTAAAAACTTATTCAAAACTAGAACAGATGCGAGCTCTGGATTTTTAAGCAAGGTTCCCGGCTTACGGATGCTTATCGTGAAAACAAAAGAATGGATCGTAGCCACCCAGCTTGAGCGTGCTTATACCAAAAATGAAATCCTTACGCTTTACTTAGATACCTCGGAATTTGGATCAAATGCTTTTGGAATTAAAACGGCATCAAAAACCTTTTTTAATAAGTTGCCCAAAGAACTCACCATCCAAGAATCTGCAGTTTTGGTTGGCCTCTTCAAAGCACCTACCTACTATAGCCCCGTTTTTAACCCTGAAAATTCCCTAAGAAGGCGGAATACGGTGCTTTCCCAAATGGTGAAAAACGAATTCCTGACTGAAACCGAATACGATTCCATTTCACAATTGCCAATTGTGCTGGACTACCAAGTTCAGAACCAGAATCAAGGCCTAGCCACCTATTTCAGAGAGATTGTAAAAGCAGATCTTACCAAATGGTCAAAAGAAAATTTAAAGTCGGATGGAAGTGCGTATGACCTATTTGGAGATGGATTGAAGATTTATGTGACGCTCGATAGCCGCATGCAGCGCTATGCTGAAGAATCTATGGCAGAACATATGAAAGAGCTCCAAAAAGCATTTTTCAAAGAAATGGGAACGAGAGAGCCTTGGATCGATGAAAGTTTTCAGGTCATTCCAAACTTTATTGAAACTGCTGTTACCCGAACCGAGGCTTACCGGCTTTTGAAGAAACGGTATGGAAACAATACTGACTCAATCAACTTAAAGCTCAACGAAAAGAAGAAAATGCGGATTTTCTCTTGGGAAGGAGAGCGGGATACGTTGATGAGTACGATGGATTCCATGAAGTATTACAAAAAATTCCTGCAAACAGGCATGATGACGATGGATCCTGCCACGGGTCATATCAAAGCTTGGGTAGGGGGCATTGACCACAAGTACTTCAAGTTTGACCATGTGAAGCAAGGAAAAAGACAGCCTGGCTCCACCTTCAAGCCATTCGTATATGCAGCGGCCATTGAAAATGGATACAGCCCTTGCTATTCTGTAGTAGATCAACCCGTGGAAGTGTACATACCTGGTCAGCCTGCCTGGAGCCCCGCAAATTCAGACGGAAAATTCTCCTACGAGCGGATGACAATCCGAAAAGCCATGGCTCAGTCCATCAACTCGGTGACCGCTTACATGATGAAAAAATTAAGCCCATTGATTGTTATTGAAACAGCAAGACGCTTGGGCATTACCAGTGACCTTGAAGAAGTTCCCTCCCTAGCCCTTGGCGTAAATGATGTGAACATATTCGAAATGGTAGGCGCTTTTGGCACTTTTGTCAACAAAGGAGAACACATCACCCCCTATTACATCGATCGAATCGAAGACAAGAATGGAAATTTAATCCATCAATTTACCCCAAAGAAAAAGCCGGCCATGAGCGAAGAGCATGCTTACTTGATGACCTACATGCTCAGAGGTGGATTTGAGGAAGAATCAGGCACGAGCCAGGGTGTAGCAAGCGCCATTCGCGTAGGCAATGAACTAGGGGGCAAAACAGGTACCACTCAAAATGGTTCCGATGGATGGTACATGGGAATCAGCAAGGATCTTGTATCCGGCATCTGGGTAGGTGGAGATGATCGTGCCATCCACTTTCGAAGCTGGTCAGCTGGTCAAGGCGCCAAAACTGCCCGTCCAATCTGGGCAAAGTTCATGGCAAAAGTATACGATGATACAAGTTTGGGCTACACCAAAGGCGCATTCCCAAGGCCGGAACGACCGTTAAGTATCGAAATTGATTGTGATAAATACGAGTTTGACAGTCAGCAGAATGCTGGCTTTGACTACGACGCCAAGAAAAATGATTTCTAAACTTGGATCAACCCACTTAAAAACAGCCTACTTGTTGGGCTGTTTTTTTTAAATTCACCCCATGCATTCCTCCTCTTTTCTGCCCGAAGATCACCTCTCCTTACCGGACCAACCGGGCGTGTATAAGTATTACAATACAGAGCAGGAATTGATCTATGTAGGCAAAGCAAAAAGCCTAAAGAAAAGGGTCAGCAGCTACTTCAATAAAAATAGCGGCATCAATCTCAAAACAAGGCGGATGGTCAAAGAAATCGCCAAGATTGAGATCACCCTTGTCAACACCGAATTGGATGCGCTTCTGCTTGAAAACAATCTGATCAAAAAAGCACAGCCCAAATACAACATCCTCCTTCGGGACGACAAGACCTACCCCTATTTGGTACTTACTAAGGAAAGCTTCCCCAGACTTTTTCCCACACGCAAATACATCCCAAAAAGAGGTACTTACTTCGGCCCTTTTGCGAGTGTAAAGGCCATGAACAATGTGCTCGATCTAATTCGAGAGCTATTTACCATTCGAACTTGCAACTTGGATCTTTCTTACCTGAAAGTTCAGGAACAGAAATACAAAGTTTGCCTAGAATACCATATCGGCAATTGCCAAGGGCCCTGTGTGGGCAAGCAGATTGAAGCCGACTACCTCGCAGATCTTGAGCAAGCCAAACACATCCTGAAAGGGAACCTATCGCCAGCCAAAACTCACTTCAAGCAGCGTATGGAGATTCTGGCCGAGAAGCTGGCCTTTGAACAAGCACAACAAGTCAAAAACAAGTTGGATCTCCTTGAGAAATACCAGGCCCGCTCCCTCATCACCAATCCAAGCATCGCCAATTTGGATGTATGCACCTTGGTAGCAGATGAGAAAACTGCTTACGTGAACTACATGCGCGTAAAAAATGGAGCCATGATTACTTCCAAGAATGTAGAACTGAAGAAACGATTGGATGAATCTGAGCAAGAGCTTTTGGTGACCGCCCTCATCCGACTTCAGGATCAATTCCAAAGTGATGCAGAGGAGATACTAGTTAACCTAGAGTTGGAACCTATCGAAGGGCTAAACCTTAGTGTTCCAAAAATTGGCGATAAGAAAAAGCTAATTGACTTGTCACTAAAGAATGCCCTCTACTACAAAAAAGAGAAAGCACTCCTACAGGGCCTCAATCAAGACAAAAAAGATCGAGTCATTCGGCAGCTACAGCAAGACTTAAGCCTTCAAGAAATCCCCGACCACATCGAATGCTTTGACAATTCAAACATTCAAGGCACTAATCCAGTGTCCAGCATGGTTTGCTTCAAACACGGAAAACCTGCTGTTAAAGAATATAGGCACTACCACGTGAAAACGGTCGAAGGCCCCAATGATTTTGCCAGCATGAAGGAGGTTGTCGGACGGCGCTACAAGCGGCTACTCGAAGAAGCAGTACCACTTCCTAAGCTAGTGGTAATTGATGGGGGCAAGGGCCAATTATCCTCTGCGGTAGAAGCCTTGCAAGAACTCGGGATTTATGGGCAGATACCCATCATCGGGATCGCCAAACGACTGGAAGAAATCTATTTCCCTGGAGACCAATACCCCATCCACTTGGATAAAAAGTCCGAAAGCTTGATGCTACTTCAGCGAATCCGAGATGAAGCTCACCGCTTTGCCATTACCTTCCACAGGCAAGTACGTAGCAAAAAAGCCCTCAACAGCCAGTTGACAGAAATTGAGGGGATAGGGGAACTGACTGCACAGAAATTACTGAAGGAGTTTAAATCGGTGAAAAAAATTCAAATGGCTTCCGAAGAGGCTATTGCAGCAGTCATAGGAGTTACTAAAGCCAAAGCACTGTTGGCAACGCTAGAAAAAAACAAAGCCTCGAATTAATTCGAGGCTTTGTTTTTTTACCATTCCCAAACTGAATTTTCAAATTCTAAGAGTTTGTATTCGAAGGCGAGTGCATCCAAGTAGGCCTGCATTTTTCGCCGTTCTTCTGGTGTATTCTTATTCACCAAATCGATGACTAGTGCCTCATACTGATTGGTGTAGCGGGTCACCACTGACCTGAACAATCGGGACTCAAAGGCTTCACTGTAGGTTAAGCTCTTGGAAATATTTGTGAAATTTAACCATCGAGCGTCTGGATGTTTTGCAAAATACTTCAAGAAATCTTTGTACCTGATATAAGCAACTGATCCTTCAAATGCACCTTGATTAAATTCTGCTGGTCGAGTGATCTGAATATACTTAATGTCAAACTTGAATTGAGAATGCTGTCGATCAAAAAGAAAGTCTTCTTTAAAATCTAAATAATAGTAATTTTTTACGAAAACGGTATCTTTTACATCGTTGTATGCAAAAGCTGAATCATATTCTGATATAGATAAAGGAGTTTTAAAATTTTCATCTCTATAAGCAATTAATTCATTCGACTTTATTGCTTTGTAAATATTATTAATTAACCCATTCTCTTTTGTATCCCCAGAGCCATAAAGTGGCAAATTGTATTTCTCCCTAAGGTCGATTCTTCTCCAAACAGAGATTTGATACATTTTGTCGTCTTCACGGATGCGCTTACCGGAATACACTGTATCCATAGCGTATTGTCTTACCCCCGTGGTGGAGGGATTGACAGAAGTAGCTACTTGACCCATAGCACCCTGCCAAAAAACAAGGCTGAAGAGGACTGCGAACAAGGTATGTTTAGAAATTAAGTTCATGGCTTATAGAATTGACTCGTAAAAAGTACCTTATTTAACACGTACCGTAATTACTCCCTTATAATTCATGCTGATTTTTTCTCCTCTAAAATTAGTTCGGGCGATTTGGTCAATTTGAATAACAATGATATCCCCTTTTGTAGCAGAGCCTAAAACACCTTTAAATCCAGCACTAATTGGAACTGCATCACCCCTGGCTACATCATTACGAACCAATTGAATTTTGCCAGCTCCAATACTAAAATTAGAATCTCGCTTCATGGTCTCTGCGAAGTTAGGGTCAGCTTTAGCGATGACTTTAACTCCGCTTAGGGTATTTACGTTATGTCCCTGACTTAAGTCAAGGTCAGCACCATTTGAAGTCTGGAGCACTACAGTCGGCATAGGAACTGGCTTCACATCAAATGTTTCGTCACCAATTTTATTTCCTCCACTGCTGACACCGATGGTCACTTTTCCACTACCGTTTGGTACAACCGTTACTTGACCTGCTTTTTCTCCTTTTATTCTATCTCCATTGGTTACGGTAAACTCAGGAGCATAAGAATTACCTAGTGCAGGAACATCGATGTTCAAGTCATTCGCACAACCCGCATAGAGCTGAGAAACAACTTTAGAAGTGATTTTGATAACTGGTTGCGCTACGAAATATTCATATTCGATAGGCAAAACCTTGTCTTCTCCACCTACATTGGTCACAATCTGTCCTTTAAGAACCTTTTTAGCGACGCCTGCATCGTCATAGCTTGCTGCTGGGGTGGCTACAAATTCAATTTTTCCAAATCCCTTTGGATCAACTGGGATAGATCTACCATCCAGAGTCATGGTAGGTGATGCAGTAGAAGAGGAAGATGCAATAAACATTGTTCCTTCAAACTTAGTACCTGCAGCTACAACATTGGAAATAGCTGAAATTTTGGCTTCAGTAATGTCCGCTTTGAAGTAAAAGGAGCCGATTGAATTTGCAATTGTGGTCAACGACTCGTTTTCAATATTCAATACCTCGTTTTGAAACTGGGATAAAATCGCAATTGCAGCACCTACAGGAGATTTAACAAAGTTCAAAGTAACAAAAGACTTGCTTTTCGCTTCGATGTCATTTGCAAATAGTTCAATCTTATCTGCATCTAAAGCGATCGGCTTAAAGGTTAGGTTGGATACCCCAACACCCTTCAAAATCCCTTCTACATCCTTTGGAAAATCGTTTAATTTTTTCTTTAATTCTTCTCCCTTTCCCTGATTCGCAAAAAGATTTCCTGTAATTTCTGTGTTCTTCAATGCCGAATTCACATAGTTACCTTTTTCATTTTTGGCATTGGAAGTTTTGATGAGTTCCTGCTTAAGACCCTCAACATAGTCATATACTTCCTTAGAGGCCGCCCGTATTTTTTTTGAGGCTGCTACCTTTGGAAGGTCTTTGGGGTTGTTACCTTGCTGGGAAACGGTATATTCAATAGAACCTACCATGGACTCATTCTTTAGCACAAAATTTTTCGAGGTTCGTTCCATCCCATCGTTGAGAAGGACAAACTTCTGGAGGATCTGATTACTTACCTGGAGGGCCAAAAGGGCCGTCAATACCAGGTACATCATCCCGATCATCCGTTGTCTAGGTGTCTCTTTACCT
>Ga0114968_10000766_pt1 | contig 24173 bp, 18 predicted proteins | sample M_130807_EF_Meta_FD_87020 | JGI IMG/M metagenome (GOLD analysis project Ga0114968, IMG submission 87020) | Freshwater microbial communities from Lake Montjoie, Canada to study carbon cycling - M_130807_EF_MetaG | ecosystem: Environmental > Aquatic > Freshwater > Lake | place: Lake Montjoie... | reverse complement strand
GTAGGCGTAGGGAATACGCACCTGTGAGAAGCCCGTAGTTGATGTGCAGGCGCTGCACTGGAACACACCGCGCGCTGGATTGACAATACCCAGAAGACCGCAGCCACGGCATGTGAAGCTCTGGAAGTTATCAGACGCCTCCAGCATGCGCTCCTTGAGGAACTCTGATGCACCGTGCGCAATCATACAATCACGCTCCATCTCACCAAAGCGCAAGCCACCATCGCGGGCTCGTCCCTCTGCCGGCTGCCTGGTCAGCATGACCAGGGGACCAGAAGCACGGCTGTGAATCTTGTCATCCACCATGTGCTTCAAGCGCTGGTAATAGCACGGACCCATGAAGATGTTTGTGCGCATTTGCTTGCCCGTTGTGCCACAATACAGCACCTCATTGCCATAGGGCTCCAGCTTCAGCTGGTCACGTAGAATTGAAGACAGGCGCTCCACCGTTACCTCATTGAATGGCGTGCCATCGCCGTGAAAGCCCATGTTGCAACAGACTTTACCCATCAGCGTCTCCATCAGCTGTGCAATCGTCATACGTGACGGAATACAATGTGGGTTAATGATGATATCCGGAATGATACCATCCTTAGTCTGGGGCATGTCCCAAGGCTCTAGAATCAGACCCACCGTACCCTTCTGTCCATGCCGACTAGAGAACTTGTCACCAACCGTCGGTACGCGCTCAGAGCGCACACGAATCTTCACGAAGGTGTAGCCCTCACCGTTGCGCCCACGGTAAATCTTATCAACGAAACCCGTCTCATTGTTGCGCAGGAGCTTGCTAACATCCTTGTAGCGCTTGCCGCCCGCAGCCTCTACTGCTGCGGCAGCCGCAGCACCACTCATTGCCTGCAGTGTTGCATGCGTAACACCCGCCAGGGCAGCACCATCAGGGGCTCGTAGCCTGATAGGCGCAACCTTACCAATCAACACATCCTCCTGTGAAACATAGGTGTTTTCCGGTACAATGCCATCCTCCGCTAGCTTGTCGTAGTTCGCCATCTTGAGCTGCTTGGTTAGTGCAGGGTCCGGCTTGCAGAAGCGCTCCTCCTCACCAGATGCCTGGTTCTTCTTCTCCTCATCCTTGTACGTGCGGTAGAAGAAGCTGCGGAAGAGACCACGGTCCAGTGCCGCACGGTTGAACATGATAGAATCCTCCTGATTGTAGCCACCGTATGTGGCAATCGCAACAATGATGTTGTTACCAGAAGGCATGTCTTGAGCGCGGTAGAAGCGGCTCATGTACGGGCTAACAAGAGGCACGGACGGGTAGCACAGCAGGTTGCCCATGGTGTCCATGCGCTCACGGAAGTTGAGCGCGTAGATGCCCATAGCCTGCTTACCCATAGCTGATTGATAGGTATTACGGGGACTCTGGTTGTGGTCGCAGAAGGGAATGTTCGACGCCATTGTACCCAGAATCGTGCTAGGATGGACCTCCACGTGGGTGAAGTACTTGCCCTTCTTCGGCTCAATCGTGTCCTGAGGAAACATGCAAATCAGCACAGTCTCAGACTCACCAGGGTCAATGTACTCAATAAGTGAGTGCTTGCCGATTGGTGAGGTCCAGCGCATCAGCTCATTCCACTCTGAAACAACAGACCAGGGCTTAGGCGTTGAGGGATTGAGCATCAGCTCACGAATGGCATCCGCATTCATCACAGGGCGTAGCAGGCGACCGCCCTCCGTGTTCATCCACACCTCATTCATGCGCGGGTTGAACACGACGCTGGTGTAGGGGTTAATACGACCCGCGGTCTTTGCCTTGCGAAGTGCCCGCACTACCTCTACGTTGCTGTGGCTACTATCACGAATAATGCCTATGAATGCGCCGTTAATGAATACACGACACTGAGTGTGCTTCTCATGGTGCGTAGTCTCACTCAGATTCACCATGCCAAGCTCATCGTATAGGATATTGACAATGGGCTCAGGATTGGAAGGTAGTGATACTAGCGCCGTTGAAGACAGATTCTTCACTACACCTACGGAATGACCCTCTGGTGTCTCTGCAGGGCAAACAAAGCCCCACTGAGTGTTGTGGAGCTTACGGGGCGGAATGAGCTTGCCCGTCTTCTCAATGGGCGTGGAAATGCGGCGCAAATGCGAAATGCCTGACAGATAGGTCAGGCGGTTCATGACCTGTGAAATGCCCATCTTGGTGCCCATCTTGCCGCCTGCAAAGTTGCCTGTTGCCAAACTAGACTTCATGCCAATATCCACGATGGTGGACTTGAGAATCTTATAGATGTTAGTAGGATTAATAATATCCTCAAACTTGCCAGTGGACTTCCAGGCACCATTGTGAATCTCCTTGGTAATCGTGCTCTTCATGTCCTTGATGACCTTCGTGCCAAAGTAGTAGCGGAACAGATTGCCCAGTAGGTTACCAGGCAGCTCCACCTTCTTGTTAGGATAGGCATCACGGTCATCGTATGAAATGCGGTTGTGATAGACCTCCAGGACCTTCTTGGTCATGACAGCAAGGAAGCACGCCTTCTCATAGAGCGTGTTGTAGCCACCAATGTGGGGAAGAAACTCCTCTGCAAGAATCTCAGTTAGGACGCCATTCTTGGGCATCTTAGTCATTGGCAGGGTGGAAGAGGTCAGTGCCTCACGGATACTGGAGCCACTGCCAATGTACTTGGTAAGAAACTCAATGGCGGCTTCCGTGGTGCGAATGTCCTTGGCGTCCTGAATGCACTCCTGAAATATCATATCGTATGGCGTGTCTGTTGAGCCCATGATGAGCTCAATAATCTCCTTGTCGCTCTGGATGCCTAGGGCGCGAAACATGACAAACAGGGGAATCTCAGTCTTAATACGGGGCAGCGACACGCGAATGTGCTCAGGCGCCACAGGGTTCTTCGGATTGTGTAGAATGACGACCGCAATAGACTTGGGTGCACCCTCATTGTCCAAACCAATAGACTTGCACTCAATCTTCTCTGCCTCCTTGTTTCTGTTTTTAGAGTTGCGGAAGACGAACATACGGTTCTCCGCCATGCGCTCCTGTGAAATAATAATGCGCTCACCACCCTGGATAATAAAGTAGCCGCCAGGGTCCGTGCTGCACTCACCAAGGTCACGTGGCGTCTTCTCTGGTGTCTCACATAACATGCAGAACTTGGAACCAATCATTACGGGAATCTTGCCAACGTGGATGCGCTGCAAGGTGCGGGTCCGTGTCTCCTTGACCTGCGTCGTAGGGTCAAACATGGTGGTAGTAATGTGCAGGTCAACGTAAACGGGCGCCGCATATGTAATGTTGCGAAGACGCGCATCATTGGGATACATGGGCGTAACAGCACCATTGTTCTCAAAGATTGTTGGCTTGCGAATATTTACATTGCGAAACTCAATATTGACCTCTACCTCACGTGGTGGTGCGGCGGGTGCTGCAGGTACAACGGGATTAGGGTCATCATGTGTCTCAATGCTTACACGGATTGCAGTACCCGCCGTACCGGCGGCAGCACGGGTAGTACCAGTTAGCGTCAGGTCAGGCGACCCCAGAATCTTAACAGGGCATGAGCGCAGAATCGTCTCAGGCACCTCCTTCTCCATGAACTGGTTGAAACTTGCAATCTGGTGATATATAATCTGCCTGTTTGCATGCTGCTTGAAATATAAATCAAGCATTGGATGATACATAGCCATCTTTTTTCTTATCGGTCTTTTTCTTCGTAGCTTGTCAACTTTAGATATATTTTAGCTTAAAACCAACAAGCGGTCAAGCCCCCGACACTTTATCACACGCACTAATAGGGATGAGTGATATTAAGTCCGTTCAGATGTTTGTGCCAGTTCCGGCAAAGGGTGGACGCAAGTCCAGAAAAAGCAAAAAATCAGAGGAGGAAACACACCACGAAGTAAAAAAGGTTGCGCCTAAGCCAGCCTCTACGAAGAAAATGCCTCTAATAGTTTCAGCCAAACAAAAGGGCGGTGAGCCCTTACCTGTACTTTCAACTACTCGTGTTGTCGGCGGTCAAACAACTGCTATGCAAGCTAAGGCACCACAAGCTAAGGCACCCCTTAGCATCGGCATTGTCAAACACACAAATGACCTGCCCTATGAAAAGTCTAAGGAGGCAACACCTCCCAAGAAGCTTGTAGTAGCAAAAAAGGGGCCTGCCGCTGTTACGCGCAAGGCGGCAGAGCCCCAGAAGCTCCAAATCCAGCCCAAGAGCAGACCGAATAAGACACTCAAAAAGCACTATTCCGCGAAACGTATTACTATTCATATGGAGAATCCCGCAAAGGTCCGTAAGACCCGTGATGCCGTCAGACGTAATGTTGCCAATATGCCCCTATGCGACGTTACAAATAAGTTAAGAGAGCGCGGCTTGGTCAGAGAAAGCGCGAATCCTCCTGAACACATTCAGCGCCTAATGATGATTGACATTGAGCTGTTTCCTTCACCAATTTAATCAACTTTTCAAATAACCTCTTAAACCCGCAAAACATAGTAATAGTAGGAAATGAGCCTCAGCATGGACTCAATGTTTACTCAATACTTGGCTTGGTATCAAAGATACCGAACCAAATATGGACCAAATACGGCTGTTCTTATGCAGGTCGGTAAATTCTACGAAATTTACGACCGCTTGAATTTAACAACAAATTCAACGCACACAAATATTCGTGAAATTGCCGACCTTTGCTCCTTGAATTTGTCAGAGGGTGTGGTAGACGAAAATATCATGAAATTGTGCGGTGGTTTTCCTGAACAGTCGCTACCAAAATTCGAACGACAGCTTCTGGAATCGGGCTACACCGTGGTTGTTGTTGTACAAAAGAAGAAACTTAATGGCGATGTGGAGGAGCGCACAGTTGAACGAATCAGCAGTCCAGGAATTTATGAAAATCGCTACAATTCTATTGGTCGCCTGGAAGACACGAAAGATTCATGTTTGCTTGGTATCCTTATGGAACGCAACGATGCGCGGTCCTATTATATTGGTGTAACTGCAGTAGACATTCAAACAGGCAATACCTGGTCCACCGAATGCGTAATGCCATTTTTACAAAATACGCCAAACATTGACAATTTGGAGCCGTTTTTCCTGATGCATCCACCTGCTGAAATTGTCTGTTGGCTTTCAGAAGACGACAAGGTGTCGGAATCTGAACTACGTACATGGTTCCACTTGCCCTTGGCGACCGTTATTCATCTACGCCGCAGTAATTCTAAAATTCAAAAGCCAAATGCGGAATTCATGAAAAGCGCGTTCAGCTTAACGTCGAATTTACAGCCCCATATTGCACTGGGTTTAGAAAAGTATCAACAGGCATATAACTGCATGGGTGCTACCCTAAACTTCATAGAGGAGCATATTCCCTCACTGCTCAAAAAACTCCGTAATAATACTGTATGGGTTCCAGAAAACAGAGTCAGACTAGGAAATGCAGCCTTGGAACAGCTAAATATTATTAGCAATACAAATGAGTGCCTCCTGTATTTTTACCAGAAGACCTTTACAGCTGTAGGACGACGGGCACTAAGAGAGCGTTGTATTACACCTATATCAGATATTCAGGAACTGCGAACGCGTTTTGCTAGGATTGAATTCTTGCAGAATTTAGCGGGTGACAGTGAAATTGAGAAGAATTTACGCTCAGTGTACGATTTGAGCAGAATTCACAGGAAGCTGCACCTACTATCAGTTAACTATACTGATATACAGCACCTGCTGCTCACTTACAAATCAATCGGAGAATTAATCGGTAAATTCATGAAAACGCCTATTGCCATTGAATTGTCCACCACTATTATGACGTGGTTTGAAAAGAAGCAGTCTATATGGTCACAAGAACGTATTAAGACCGCGGATTCATCACTTTTGAACCGAACCCATCCTTGGATTAAAAATGTTTATCCAGAGCTGGATACAATGGAGGACCAATGGTTTACACTTCTTTTGGAAATGAAAGAATTTATTGCTAAATTCAATGAACTGGGAGCACCAATTTCACTGTCTATGGGAGAGCATACTATCTTTGACTTTGGTATTACTAAGAAGCGCTATGAAAAGTTACCACAGGGTCAATTTAAATTTCACCCAAATTCGGCAAAATCTTCTGCGGGTACACTGGAATCCAAAGAATTTACAGAATTTCAAAAGCGCGGCTCACAAATTCAGAAGGAGTGGACACGCCGTCAGGATATTATATGGCTGACCTGTTTGGAAGAGTGGTCCAAGTCATGCGATGAATTTATTCCAGAAATGAATTTACCGATTTCTGAATTTATCACAAAATGGGTGGCAAATTTAGACGCCGAATTTGCCCTGGCACGCTGTGCCGTCCAATATGGATTAGTTACGCCAACGTTTGTAGAAAACCAGAAAAGTAGCGTAGCTATTACACAGCTGCGGCATCCTATTATTGAGCGAATTCATACTGGCAGCCCTTATGTGCGCCATGATATATCATTAGGAGCAACAACTACAAAAGCAGCACCAGTAGGTTCAGCCGAAAACGGTCTCTTAGTTTACGGCAGCAATTCAAGTGGAAAATCCTCCCTAATGAAAGCCCTAGGAATAGCAGTTGTTTGCGCTCAGGCAGGGATTCCAGTAGCCGCCAGTTCTATGACACTATCACCATATACTGGTATTTTTACCCGCATATTAGGCAATGATAACTTATGGGCATCTCTTAGCAGCTTTGCCGTAGAAATGACCGAATTCCGCGCCATCCTAAAATACTCTAATGAAAAATCACTAGTCTTAGGCGATGAACTATGTAGTGGTACGGAAACACGCTCAGCAACCGCTATTGTTAGTGCAGGAATTCAAACAATGGTTAAAAGGGGCGCGCAATTTCTTCTGGCAACCCATCTTCATGAAATTTCGCAGTTAGAAGAAATTCGGCGCTTGCAAGGAGTTAAATTCACACACCTTGGAATTGAATACGACGCCGCGACAAAAACAATCATATACAAAAGAGTACTTCAAGAAGGTTCAGGTTCATCCTTGTATGGTTTAGAAGTATGCTACGGCTTGGACATGGACGCTGAATTCTTAGAATTAGCCTCAAATTGTCGCCAGAATTTAAATAAATTCAGCCGGTACAATTCACAAGTTCCTGTAAAATTCTGTGAGGTCTGTAAATCCAACAAAGATTTGGAGTCACACCATATTATACACCAAGCCGCAGCTAAAAACGGTTTCGTAGAACCAGGTACGCAGACACATCGCGCATCAAATCTCACTGTCCTATGTGATATGTGTCATAAGGACCATCATGCAGGACTCTTAACTATTAGGGGTTGGCTAGATACTAGTAATGGCAGGGTTCTAGATTGGTCCAAGAATTTACCAGTCAAAAAACATGAAACGCAACATGGCGTAAATTTCGAAGAAATAAAGGACCAGTTGAAAATTCTTCTGAGCAAGGGCAAAAAGGAAAAAGAAATTCTGGCAGCCCTGACCGCAGAAACAGGACATGAAATTAAGGTTGGTGAATTGCGCAAGTGGAAGAAAAATATAACCACATAGTAGGTTATGGAAATACATAATATCAAAGATGTGAGTGACAGTATATTAAATAAGTTGGATATTATGACTAATAGAGATTGTCAACCAGGTGTTTTCAAACTAAAGGAGTTAAGAGACCATCACAGTAAAAATACGGACATTTTGTACATAATAGAAGATGACACCCCGATATATTTTCTATTATTAGACTTGTATCCTAAGCATAAGACTGTCTACATACATGATGTATGTGTAAATAAAAATCAGCGGGGTAAGGGCACCTTCAAAAAATCACTAGAATTTCTAAAGGACCACTACGCCAAAAAAGGCTATAAGAGTTTTACATTGGACGCGTCAGATAGCGAAAAAGAGGCACACTTAAATCAAAAATCACGTATCCATATTTTTCATTCTGCGGGTTTTGATATTAATACAGAAACAGGTTATTTTGAAAATTCAACTGATTATAAAATTATCAAGACACGGCTTCTATTAAGCAATAATGACAAGGTCACTGTGCAGAAAAAACGCGGCTTAAAATATCAAGTTAGAAATAAAACAGGGAAAAACTATTATACCACGATAGACCAGGTGGAAAAATGTTACAACGCGAAAGATAAACAAATATCCTGCCCTATGATTATGCAGATAAAACGTAAGCGCCACACGTTAAAACACATTATCTAGGTTATCTGGTGCCCATGTCCGTTCAATAAGCTCCTGTCTTATAAGCGAAGTTCGTGCAATCTGCCTGCTCTTCATGTAGTCAATGTCGCAATCGTTCACAAGACTCAAGACCGAGACCAGGATAGTTGCGATAGTACAGGAGGGCGACCACTGGCTACCCAGAATATCCAGATTGAGCCGACCATCAGACATGACAAGGCAGTGCTTGATAGGCTTGATAAAGCGCACCTTCATCGGTACAAATGGATAATTTGGTGGTAGAATAATCTCAAGGTCAAATCGCTGCACACCTATAACCGAATCATCATCCGTGATGATATGACCATCCCATACCAAACCACGCGCATCTGCAACGCGAAGAGTGGCTCCAGTATTAGGGCAACCAAAATGCTCCAGGCTACGTGTTTCACGTCCAATAATACGGGCTTGCATTATAAAGCGTTTTTACAAGTGAAAAATATGTAGTATTACTTCAATTTTTCACATGATAGGACAGCCAACTGGCGCCTTCTGACTACCATCACTATTTGTATCATTAAACGATGTATTGCCAGAGACGAAATGATACACGTGATGCAAATACGCAGTAAGTGGCTCCTTGGCACTAAATACTACGTGTGTCATGATGCTATCAGTTGGCTTATCGGAAAGCGAAATCAGATGAATGTGACAATCTTGTTTTAGACTGTCAAGAATTGCGTCCAAATGCAAACAGAGCATCTTGCGCTTCAAAATGCTCAGTTCATAATTCGCATCATCGTCCTTGGCGCCAAGATTCCAAAACATGAAATTTTCACCGGCTTCCGTTTCAATAAATAAACAGTGAGCTGAATCGGCTGTAGAAGTCAAAAGCGAAAGCGCCGAATCATGATTTAGTTCAGTGCCGCTGTGAAGCGTCATCGTATGGCTAAATGGATAGTTAAATGTTTCCATATTTTTTGATTACACCAATAAATTAACATACGCTAATCAAATTTTGGTAGAATTATACCGCTGCATTTTGTATTCATAATATCGAAACCCCGCCGCCGATAGCTTTATCTTAGTTTCAAGATGTCTAAACATACCAAGATATTCAACTGTGCCATTGGTCATTTTGTGCAAAACAGGAATTTGGTGATAATTAATAAGTGTCTGTAAAATTGGCAACTGATTTATATTTAGTTGATTTCCAGATGGATGTCCAGGAAATTTCATTTTACCACATCCCAGAAACGTCACAATTTTTTTATCGTCGCGTATTTTTTCCAGGGACTCAGGATAATCCGTGATTTTTATAACATACATATCTTGACTGAAATTAAGCTTAGAAATAGCCTCATAATAGGTCCCAAAAATTGGATATAGAAGCTTCATGCTATGATATTAACCGTGCCAATCTTTATACCGTCAAAAGATACTCAAAGTGAGAAAAAATTGAAATCACCTACATCTCTTGCTAGACTGTCAAGGTTGAGCCAAAGAAGCAAAACCTTAAAAACAGGACAAAATGAGCACGACCTACGCGATTCCGATGAGCCTCTGCATGCGCTTAGCAAAGTGCGACTACTGTCCCGCACCTAACAAGCACAGTCATATGGCGCTAGCCTACCTACACGGCATCAAGTGCTGTGAGGCGCACGACGACATGGCAGCGCGCGACATCAACGCCTACTACCACGCAAGGCAGCTGGTCAAGCTTGAGCCGTTTCTTCACCACTTTCCGCAGCTGCAGGACCTGAAGGACATCAAAGTCCCGCGCAGCGACGGCAGCGTCTCAGAGGGCGGCTCCTTCGTCAAGTCCAGCTTTGAGGACTACCGGTTTGTCCGTCGCACCTCCGCGGGCGATTGGATGATTCGTGTGACCTGGGCTGTGCCTGACGACACGATGACGAAGGACATGAAGGTTCAGGACCTGGCACTGTCTGGCATCGACGTGGAGCCCATCATGGCGCTGCTTAACGCCGGCTTCTACAAGGAAGATTATGACAAGCAGCAGGTCGCCAAGACGACTGGCACCCTCAGTGAGGAGCACCAGGCTGCCGCCGTCATGGCACCACTTACGGAGAAGGGCTTGGTCCACCGTGAGTTTGTGCCCGGTATGGGTCCAATGTACGTGGCTTCTAACTGCTAACTGCTCACTGCTCACTGACAAAAACCAGAAAAAAACAAAAACAAAAAAACCAGAAAAGTTTTTCAGTTACGTATTTTTGAAATATGTGACTGAAAATATCATTTGTTACACGCCGATTAAGGAGCAGCTGGTCCCTGAGGACCAACAGGTCCTTGAGGACCCTCAGCGCCAGCAGGTCCCTGCTGACCAGGAATGCCCGCAGGTCCAGGAGGTCCCTGCAAGCCATCGCGACCGTCACGTCCAGGAGGACCCGCAGGTCCAGCGGGACCAGGAGGACCCTGAACAGGTGTCGCAGCAGCAACAGGAGCTAAGGAGGCAGCCGCCAGTTTTTTTGTTAAATTCGCAACCTCACGCTCCAGCCCATTTAAACGTAGTTCAAGCTCAGAGTTTTTCGCATAAACACGATTGAACTCCGCGCGCACCGGGTTTTGATTCATACCGCCACGGGTGTTAATTACGGACGACATGCTTTTCATGACCGGATAAAAGGGTTTTTGCTTTTTAACGCGCAACAGTCCCGGACTTATGATAAAAAACGCTTAAACTTGAACAGACCAAACATTAGTAAAAGGAATTAACAGAAATGATTATTCCCGTACGTTGTGTATCCTGCGGTAAGCTAATCTCCGACAAATGGAATTACTACCAGAAGCGCCTTAAGGAGCTAAATGGCGACGGATTCGGTAAGCGCACATACTTTAGTGGCGGAGAGATACCAGAGACAGCAGAAAAGAAGATTTTCGATGAGCTTCATCTTACACGCTACTGCTGTCGCAAGGTGTTGCTAACTCACGTGGACCTCATTGAGAAAATCTAATGAAATCGCAGAGAGGATGAATCCCAGCCTATTAGTTCCGACCCTTTGCAGTGTTCTGCTTTTAACAGCCTTTGCATTTTTTTTCGCATCAAAGATGGCACCCATATTCCTGGTAATCACATCCACAATATTGTTAATACTATCTTACTCCATGCACCGTAGCCAGTTTCAATCTGACTACAGAAACAGCACATGGCAAGAGGGTCTAAGACCTGTTGCACCCTATGTGCTTGTAGCAGTAGTAATAATGTTAGGCGTCGGCTTCTTTTTCATAATGAGTCCCGATGCAGCTGCTCCTGCAGCAGCACCTGCAGCAGCACCAGCAGAAGCTGCCCCGGCGTCAAAAGGCGGTCGCCGTTATGGTCGCAAATAGGTTACATAACAACTAAATTATCTTCAAGTCCCACTATTAGTAATAAGTGACTTAATGATAAAACTATTAATGTTTTTTAGTGACATTGTATAGAGAGAATATGGCTCACAAAACAAAGTCAACCAAACGCTCAGGCGCGTCCAAGACACACAAGGCTCAACGCCACACTATTTCAGTTGAGGGCATCAAAAAGCGGTTCAAGGAGCTTGATGCCAATGTTCGTGCCGCGCTAAAGGCGGGTGTTGCTAGCCTTCCTAAGATTGGCGGTGGCTCCGGTTCCACCCTAGATAAAATCAGTAAGGTTGTCAGCAAGGACTGGGAGAAGCTATTCAATAAGCCCCTTTCTAAGGGTGCCGCTAAGTCCCTTGCCGAGCACTACATGCGCCTATATGGAAAGCAGAAGGGCGGCAACCTTGTTGGTGCTCCCCTTGACTATATAATGCGCCCCGGTCTTCCTGGTGTTGCCGCCTACGCCACATTTCCCACTGAGGTAGGTGCGGACCCCAAGGCGGTTCACGATATGGATGTGTATTACAACTCTGCTATTGGACGCAGCTGCGGAACAGAGAATACAACTGCCATTCCCGCTTCTAACATTGGTACAAATCTAGTGCCAACAAAGGGTGGCAGCAGACGCAGAAACAACAGAAAGACCCAAAAAAGAAAGGTTGGCGGTGATTTCATGACATCATTAGATGCGCGCCAATTTGTGGCGTCAAACCCTTCTGGACCTGTGATGCGTATGTCTGAGATGTGGTCCGGCATGCCTGCAAACCTGCACGATAACGCAGACCCTTCCAGTCATTCATGGTCTTACGCTAGCGGCGCCGCAATGGTTAGACCCCCTGCCCCCGCATCATCATCTGGCGACGTTTCATTGGCAAGCCACCCCAAGATTCCTGGTGTTTCAGTAGCTCCTTAAGCACGATTATATAAATAATACCGTCAAACACTTAAGTTAAGAACCCCTTAGAAAGGGGTTCTTAATGTAAGTATTGACCTGGTATAAGACGTTATACTAATAATTTACTATATTCTCAATCATAAAATGCAAAGATGGTGAGTCCCGGTTAACTTCAAGAATGTTTTTCCACTAATGGGTAGTGACGATGTCTGACGCAGCCTCAGATTTGCCTTTTAGAATCTTGAACGCATATTATGAACAAACCCCCTTGTTCTTGACGCGCCACCACATAGATTCATATGAGCATTTTGTTTTTAATGAGATGCCCCGACTCATCCATGGGATGAATCCAATCACAATCTTGAAGGACCCTTTGGTACCCGAGCAGGGAATCTACACATACAAGGTGGAGATTTATATGGGAGGAAAAGTTGATAAACCTGACGACCTCAAGTTGGAGGTTGGCGCGCCCATTATTACGGTAGACGGCGGCAAAACCGTGCGTCGCATGTTTCCCAATGAAGCACGCCTTCGTAACCTTTCATACAGTGCCCAGATTCGTATGGATATTGATATTATTATTACACGCACCATAAAAACTGCGGAGGGTTTCAAACCTATTGTAACCAAGCTTCCCTTTGTAAATTACCCCTTGTTGAAGCTGCCTATTTTGCTGCGTTCCAAGCTCTGTAGTTTAGGACAGGATTCCACTGAAGATTCAATGGTCCAGAAGGGTGAGTCCCCCTTAGAACACGGCGCCTACTTCATTATTGACGGCGCCGAAAAGCTGCTTATCAGTCGTCAGGAACAGGCGTTCAACAGCTTGTATGTTGCCCGAAAGGCGCCGACCGATTTGGAAACATCCGTTTATGCCACTGTTGTTTGCCAACATCCTGATACCAAAATGAATCGCCGTTTTTCCGTTTACCTGGGTCGCGATAACAACCTAATCCGTGTCAGCATCCCATCTGTTCGCGGCATGGTACCTGTCTTTGTGTTGTTCAGAGCCCTAGGCATTGAATCTGACCACGATATTGTGCGTCTTATTTTCCCAGACAAGGATTCGGAATACACAAAGCGTTACGAAGACATGTTGATTCCCAGCATTGAGGATGCTTGGCCCATCACAACCCAGGCAATGGCGATTAGTTTTATCAGTACATTGACTCACCAGGGCTCTATAGCGTCCGTCTTGGATATTATGCGCAATCACCTTTTCGCCCACGTGCCCGATATGCCAATGGCGCGCGCCTACTACTTGGCGGACATGGTTAGTAAGCTAATCAAAGCCGACGCCAAGCTTATTTCTAGCACAGACCGCGATGACATTCGCAATCAGCGCCTATTAACAACAGGTACCCTTATTCGCGACCTATTTGCAGCAGTATGGAAGGATTGGGTAAAGTCTGTCAGTTTGACAGTTGATAAGACATATAACTACAACAAGACAGTTTACGCCGGCGAAAAGTTCCAGGACATTTTTGCACCTGGAAACATCAATGCCATATTCAACGTGGAAGCCCTCAATACTGGTATTATGAAGGGTTTTCGTGGTCGCTGGGGCACAAACCCTCAGAATGTAAAGGTGGGTGTTTTACAGCCTATCGGTCGCATTTCGTTCTATGACGCAATGTCACATTGCCGTCGCATTCTCTTAGACTTCGATACAAGTATGAAGCAAAAGGGACCACGTCACTTGCACCCCAGTCAGATTGGCTATTTCTGCACGAATGAAACACCCACAGGCGCTCACATCGGTGTATCAAAGAACTATACAATGTTGACCTATGTTTCCTTGGCAGCGCCCATTCAGCCCATTCTTAAGTGGCTGGAAACACGCGGTCAAATGATAAGTATAGCCAAGGCGGACAACGTAATGAAGATTACAGGTACACGCATTAAAATTAACGGCGGTGTTGTTGGTTTTAGCAGCAAGCCGCTACTGTTAATCAAGGTCTTGAAGTTGCTGAAGTGGACAGCCTGCTTGGCACCCCTGACATCCGTTAGCTTTAACACTATTGAGCGCGAAATCAGTCTATACATTGATGAGGGGCGCCCAGTCAGACCATTATGGCACTTGACAGAGGGTGGAGTTTGGCCGCAGATGGCAACATACATTAATGCACACCCTGAATTTACACCCAGCTGGCGTGACCTGGTTCTGGGCTCATTGGCTTTAACAAAGGACAGAAAAATCAGCGATGTTGACTTTATTGACCCTATGGCTGCCAGACCTGAGGCTTCGTTAGAGGATTATGTAACGGAACTGGAGCCATATGCCGGTGCAATTGAATATGTTGACCCCTACGAATCCAATGAAGCCTATATTTCATGGTGGGGTGCCAAGGACCTGACAAAACAGCATACACATATTGAAATTCACCCGTCAACCATGATGGGCTTAATGGTTTCCTTAATTCCCTTTGCCAACCACAACCAGAGCCCGCGTAATCAGCTAAGTTGCAGTCAGTCCAAGCAGGGTATTGGTTATTATGCAAATAACTACTTGCAGCGCTATGATACTTATGGTTCTCAGCTGTGCTACGGTGAGGCGCCGATTACACGCACATTGACATTTGACCATGTTGGCAAGGGACGGGTGCCCTATGGATTCAACTGTATTGTTGCTATGGCTTCAACGGATGGTTACAATCAGGATGATGGTATTTTGTTCAACAAGTCATCTGTGGAGCGTGGCATGTTCCGGTCATTGGCGCTCCGTTCATACACTGCCTTGGAGGAGGTTGACCCGCTGTCAAAGGTGGAATACAAGATTGGACACCCTAAGCTGGTCAGCGCATGGACCGACTTGAAGCCTGGCTTTGATTACAGCAAACTTGACGAAAACGGCATTATCAGAGAAGGCGAATTCATCGAAGACCACACAGTATTAGTTGGACGCTATTTGGAAAATCCTGAGACACACAGCATTAAGGATGCATCTATTATGCCAACCGTATTTACAAAGGGACGTGTTGAATCTGTTGTTGTAATTCACCAGAATAATGGGTTCCGTCTGGTCCGTGTTCGTATTATTCAGGAGCGCATTCCTGAGCTTGGTGATAAGTTCGGCTCACGTCACGGACAAAAGGGTACCATGGGCATGATTATTCCTGCTGAAAACATGCCGCACACTAAGGAGGGCATTATACCAGATGTAATCGTGAATCCCCACGGTTTGACAAGTCGTATGACAGTCGCTCAGCTGATTGAGTGTCTGTTTGGTCGCATGGGCTTGGAAGTTGCTGCTAAGTGCAATGGCACATCTTTCTTTAACAGAGAAAACATTGTCAAGACAGTCGGTGAATCACTAATGTCTATGGGTCTTCACCCTCACACGGAAAATATCATGTACTGTGGCACAACAGGAAAACAGTTAGCCTGCAGCATTTTTATGGGACCGTTGTACTTCATGCGTATGAAGCACTTGACAAGCGACAAAATCAACAGTCGTGGCGAAGGACGCAGGGAAATGCGCACTCACCAGCCGACAGGCGGACGTGGCAATGAAGGTGGTATGCGTATTGGTGAGATGGAACGTGATGCGGTTTCGGCACACGGTGTTTCACTATTCTTACAGGAGTCAATGATGAAGCGCTCAGATGCGACTGACTTCTGGATTTGTAATGGCTGCGGTACAATCCCAATATACAATGAAAAGGAGAAGCTGTTTGTATGCCCAATGTGTGACGGACCGGTAGAGTTCAGTGGCACAACGGCGGAAACAATCACACTCATTCAGCCCCTGAAACGCAGTCGCGTGACATTTTCCAAGGTGGAGATGCCATATGCCCTCAAGTTATTAGAGCAGGAGGTGACCACATACACGGGCAGCGGCTTACGCTTCATTACAGAAAAATCAGTTGGTCGCCTACGTGATTCAGTTTTGAACTGGGATTCGAAGCCTAATGCTGAAGGCAGTGAAGAAGGCAAAGCCAGCGAAGAAAGTAAAGATGGTGAAGATACTGCCGCTATGGCAGGCGGCGGTGCCCCGCCCCCACCGCAGCGCTATATGGACGAAGTCCTAGGTGCCATGGTATCAAAACCTACGCCTACACGATTCCCTACACCTGAAGAGCTGGCGCGTATGCCTCAGGGTGGCACATTTAGTAGTGAATATGCAGCTGCCGGCGGTGCATTTGCATCTCTTGACGACCTTATAGATGTAACTCCCTTAACAATCGGACAAGAACAGGGACAATACAGCATGGGCTCACCAATGTCGCCACTACAAAAAGGTGGTGTATCCCCTTACGCCAATCCCCCTGTAGATTTGAAGCCTATTAACCAGATTGAGTATGTAAATTCATACACTATGAACTCGCAAAAAGGTGGCGTAGCCCCCTACGTTAATCCCCCTGCAGATTTGAAGCCCATCAGTCAGACTACGTACCTAAACACTTATAGCGCGCAGAAAGGCGGTGTAGCTCCTTACAATACTAGCGCCGATATGAAGCCTATCACACAAACCGATTACTTGAACAACTACACTCAGCAGAAAGGTGGCGCAGCTCCCTTTGACTATGTTGCGTGCCAGCCAGCAACAGGAATTGTATATGGAGACGGTGTAGCAAATCAAGGACAACAGGCTCCTGCGCTATTTGACAGCGCCTATACTGAAATATCGGATAAGCCTGATGTAAGCATTTCACCAATCATGAGAGGTGGCTCAGCACCAGTAGACCATGTTGATTATGCGCCAACAAGACCCCAATCAGATGGATATACTCATATGGGTCAGCTGCCAAAAATTAACTTTATAGACCCTATAAACCAATCTGGTGGTTCCGCCCCTATACACTACAAGGACACAACACCACCAGAAGCCGATTCTGTCTACAGCCAAGACGGCGGCGCAGCTCCTGTATCAGCAATCGGCGCAGACCCCGTGCCAATCCGCCATCAGATAGAGGAAGTCTGGGATGAGCCATTGTTGTGGAGACCTGGACAAGCGCAACAGCAACCACCGGCTATCAATCTGCCATTAAGAGGCGGCTCCTTAACAAATGGCGCAGAACGCCCTGCCCTTATTGAAGAAACGCTTGGTACAGACATTGACCAAGGCACATTCAGTATGCCTGCAATGGGACAGGAGCCCTACGTTGTAGCAAATCCCTATGTGAGTCCCCTAATGTTTCCTAAAGACATTGCATCTGTCGTCGCAAACCCAGTCAGCCAAGTTCCTGTGACACCAACCCAAGGACCGACAATATCAAACCAACTTTTAGGCGAAGTTCTTGGCACTGTTCAGCAGGGCGGTAAGCCCCTCAAAAGTGCTATGAAATCAAGAAGTCGCAGCAGCAGTCCAAGTGTAGTCTTCGACAGTGCTGAAATAAAGGTCGTGAAGTTACACTGAAAAATTTTTTAGTTTTCTTTTTGTTTTATTTTTAGATGACCAGAGGCGACATTGCACCGCCACCACCAGAAGAAGAGCCAAGAACCGACGACGCCGGCGTACGGTGATGGAGTGGTGTGGTCTGCTCGTGAAAGCCTGAAAGCGCCTCTGTTAGCGCGCCCTTACGCAGCTCCTCCTCATGGGCGCGCATCTCCTTTAGGCTCGCAAGCGTAGCAGGACTCATAGGGCTGGTATCGTAAGCGGGCACCTCCGCAACATGAAGGTCCTGCTGCGGGGCTGGTGCCCTTATAGAAAGGTTCAGGGGAGGGGGTGGTGCAAAGACAAGTGGTGCTGGAACTGCAGAAATAGCAATAAGCGGCTTAACTTCGCCGCCACCGCTGCTGCCGCCGCCACCGCTGCTGCCGCCGCCACCGCTGCTTGCAACAATCTCATTGCGCTGCGGCTCCTCTACCCCGCTAACGCCAGAGCAGCAGCTGTAGGACGGTGGTGCTGTTGCTGTAAGAACAGGTGTCGCCATCTTTGCGCGCTTTTTGTAGAGGCTCACAAAGGGAACAAGGCAAAAGCTGACACGCTTAGGTTCGCTCATTTTTATTAGTTTTTCCTTTTCTTTGAAGGACCCTGATAATAAAAATAGAAAAAATAGTATTTCAATTTTTTCTATTCTTTTTGCTATAAGCGCTTAAAAATTTGATAACATTCCTTGTTAATAGAGTAGATTAACAATGGAGACAGAAGAGCTTTTCGACCTAATCGCACGTACTAGACCAGTCCTACTTGAAGTCCTAGAGGACCAAGGCTATGACACAAAGCCCTACCAGAATCAGTCACCTACAGATATTATTGCCATGGCTATGGGCGGTCCTAACCCCCTACGTGTTCGTGTAAATAAGCGCGCAGGAGCTGAACCACCGACAGAGCGTGCACAAGTATTCTACTGGGTATTTGAGAAAGTTAAGATGTCGCTAGAGCGCCGTGTTATGGAACTATGGGATGTTGGTGAGAAGAAGGATAATGAGAATGCAGCTAATCAGGAAACAGACCAGGCAATAGTAATTCTCAACGAACCTGTTCACGATGCATTTCACGCAATGGCTATCCGCCAGTGGCAGATTAACAAGCGCCGCATCGTGTTTTACACGATTAAGCAACTAATTGTAAATCCCGCCCGCCATATTCTTCAGCCTAAATTCCGTAAAATCCCGGCTTCAGAGGCACCGCTTCATAGTGCAGCCGGTGCTAATGGTGAGGAAGACAAGAGCCTTCTTCGTGTAAAGAATAAGAAGAACCTGCCTCTTATTAAGTTTCACGTGGATATTATGACACGTATCCTAGGTTTAGTACCCGATGATATAATTGAGATTATCAGAGCATCACCAACAACAGGCGACTATAAGATGTATAGAATCTGTGCACTTTAAAATACAATAAGACGTTAATAATTTTAGTATAAGACGTTAGGGGAACTATGACGGACCAGATTAAAAGGTTAGTTGACCAGGGGCAGTTACAAAATTACGATACGTGTTTTCAATCAGCTCTTGTTGCATCACTGGCATCACAAAATACACTTCCTAACGACGATTTGAATTTGAGTCTGACAAAGGATAAGCTCTGCAGAATTTATTACAAAAGTGCTTTTTGGCGTGGTGGTATTAATTCCAATATTGATGACCGCCTAGACAATAAAATGTCAGGTGTCTGGGACCCTAAAGCAGAACAGAAATCAAAGTCGGCTATAGATTGCATTAAGGCGGAATATGATAGCGCAACGGCAAGAGCCCGCCAATCAATTGTCAGTTTTCATATGTATGGCAATACAAATGACGCAAACACCGCAAATACAGCAAAAGCCAGTATAGAAACCGCAATTTCCAAGGTCGCGAAAGAAAGAAAGAAGTTAGAGAGTGTCCTAGACACATTAAAGAAAGAGAATAGCAATGAAATGTTACAACAAGTGGCGGACAGTGAATCGCGTATCCGTCAAATGACACTGGAAAATGACGAATTTAGAAAGGGCAATGAGCTGCGCAGAGAGCAGGCAAAGGACCTTAATACACGTTTCGACCCCAATTTTCACTCTTCTGCGCTAGGTTATTTTGGATACAAGCCGATGAAGCAGGAAAGTCAGTCAGCAATAATATTCATCTCTTTTTTCATGGGATTTATTGGATTAATAGTTCTTGGAATCAAAATAGTTCCATTAGTGATGAATATGGGTTTTACAATGCCAAGTTTTGCGGGTATTTCCGAATCAGTAGGTTCGGCTGCGCACGAATTTGAGTTAGGTGTAAAAAAAGTAGCAGCTCAACGATTTTGACGTTAACAAAAGAACATATCCTATATCAGAGAGAATCAAATGAGTGCCTCCGGTCTTTCAAGTCCCGCAGTATGCCCAGAAGGCGCAACATCATTTAGTGAGGCAGATTTAAGGTCGCCATTTCCTAATGGAATCGCGACAGATTCCATTCAACCGGATGTAAACACAAAACAGCTACCGCAAGCAGCTCTTCAGGGGCATTTAAATCAAATGAAGGCGGCAGGAATCATCCCTAGCTCCCCAATCAATCCCGGAACTGGAAAGGCTGATACAAGCGCTATGGTATCTCAAGATTCCCGCTTCCATTCAGCAATACAGGACGAATATTGCTATTATGAGCCACGCTATCTTTTCTCAATGAAACGTTTCCTTGAGCTTTCCACATCAATGAATAACAATGATATTCCCGAAGCCAAACGGATGCTTGAAATCTCAAAGTCCCTCAACTTGAAGTTGAATAGTCTGTTGGAAATGACGAATCTGTTGAGCGACTCCCGTACAGAATCAACAAACACGCTCAAGAGTAAAATTACTACATCAAATGACAATATTGCATCAACCACAAAGAAAATCAACTCTCAGTACAGTTTCTTATCACGTGATAATGCTGTAATTGAGACACAAAAAGAGATGATTAAATACACAAAGGAGAAGAATGAGAGTATTACCAACCAGATTGCGTTATTCACCATCATGAACGCCTTCGCTATTGGTGCTATTTTTGCTATTGTTCGTTCTTAGGCAATCAAAGACGAAGGTCTTATATAAAAGTTAAGCATTTATGATGAATTAACTTTTCTATAAAGTATTTAACAGTTCCCGGCTTATAAATAAACGCTCTAAATAGAGCAACAGAGGATGTCTGACGCATCAATAATGGCAGAAGCTAACGCAGCTAACAATCTCAAGGCGATTAGCGATGAATACAAAATGCGCCAGGACCCTGAGAAGTACAGAGATATGATTCAGAAAAAGATTACTAAGATTCAAAATGAGACAAAGAATAAGAAGCGTAATGCTTTTTCATCCGCATTCAATGAGATGGGCAGACACATTGAGATGGAGCAAAATGCCATTAATTATAGCGGGCGCAATGAGGACCTTGTAAAAATCAACCAGCACAATTTGAGTCAAGTATCTAGTACCTTGACGAATTTACAATACAACAAGGACTTATCACGCAGACAGGCTGAAATCAACGATTGGTACTACCAGGACAAGTTGGAGACACTTTTCTTTCTTCAAATGTTCTTCATGACGCTCCTTTCTATGTCAATCATTTATTGGCTAAATAAGTCTGGTATGGTCTCCAGCGCCTTTGCTGGATTCGCGACATTTGTACTTCTAATAATTGTTGGTATCGCCGGTGTTTATCGCTACGCCTATACAAGTACATTCCGCGACCCCCGGTGGTGGTACAAGCGCCGCTTTGGCAAGCCTGTATATACGGAGGAGAAGAAGTGCGGCTGTGTCGACGACCCCTTCGTACCTCCCAAGGTCCGCTGCCCCGCAAAGGATGATTCTAAGGCGGATTGCATCTCAGGTATGTCTGGCAATACACCAATTGGTCAGATTATGATGGCACGCGGTGGTAACACAGCTATGACACAGTTGGCTGGTGTATTGGCTAAAGACCAGCAGACAGTCAATGGCACATCTGAGGACACCCTGGACCGTGCCCAAAACCAGTTGGAAGCTGAGACAATCGCTTACATGCAAGGTAAGAACCCACCTAAGAGACCCTCAGGTGCAGGACCTGAGGGTGCCTGCCCCGCTGCTGGCGCTCCTATTGAACAACATGAGCCCGGTTCTACCAATGTAGCACTGAATCAAAAGGTTTTACCCTACTTCTAAGTCTAAAATCAACTATATTTTCATTTATGTACAAATTGTGCATAAATGAAAACTGCGATTTTATAGTATGTCCGAATCATAGGGAAGATGGGTAATCACCAATCTGTCGTTCAACAAATACAGGCACAAATGCCGAAAAAACAGTCTGTTGTAGGCGACCCTTGTATTTTCGATGCTGGAAAATACAGCGAAAGATATCCAGATTTGCAAAATGCATTTAATGGTGATGCAAATGCTCTAAAACGGCACTACATTGACCATGGACTAAGAGAGGGGCGCACCCCTTGTGGTAGTACAAATCCCAACTGTCGCTTTGACGAAAAAACATACAAAAGTCTAAATGGTGATTTAAATAATGTTCCCGACGCAACTCAGCACTATAAACAAAATGGTATCAATGAGGGTCGCGCGGTTTGTCCTGGCTTAAAACAAGCGCCGCCGCCACCGCCACCGCCGCCGAATCCCAGTTTATTCAAGGACCAAAAGCGGGTTGAACTGAATATGGCAAAGGCGGACGTGAAAACTAAACAATCAGAATACGATACACTAACACCTGATGAGGCAGTTAAAAGGAAGACCGACGAAGGCACAAAAGAGGCAAGTGACTACATAAATGGTGTACAAACACGCATGAATTACGAATTAGAATTATACAATACAACACTCGGTGAAGTCAATACATTAGCAGATAGTCCGGCATTCAAATTGGCGCAAAAATATAAATCAGACATTTCAAAAAAATACAGTTCAGTTGAGAAGGAAAATAAAAAATATAAGGAAGCCTACGTTACAAACAGACGTCGCTTCTTGGACAATAATCCTCATGAAACAGTTAATGGAATATGGGGATTTGCCTCAATCGATGAACGCATATATTTGCTATTCTGGTTCACGTTCCTGCTATTTTTGTTACCATTGAGCCATCACATAATTGATGGTTTAGGCATACAGTTAGGCGACGATAAAACACGTTTCTATATCTGGATTGTTGTGAAGGTAGTTGCGGTCTTTATAGTTGATAGGGCGTTGCGGTACTTGGCTTAAGCAGTCGCTACGCTTAGTAGTCGCTAAGCTTAGTCCACCATTCCGGCTGGTTCACAATATAACAAAAGCGATTAGTATTAGTGGGCTTATGCAGAAAGTGGTATTCCGTTATAAACTTCTTATGCTGCACCTCAGCCGCCGCAACAGCAGCAATAGCCTCATCCTCAGTCATTACAAGCAAGTCATACAAATGACTGCCTGCAATCACACCGCCATGGGAACCAATGGTGGTCCAGTTATTGTAAATAAGGTACTTACTGCGTGCGTTGTTTGACATTTTGATTCGAATCAAAAAAACTATACAAAATCAATTTTTTATACCTGGCTTTTAGCTGAAACCTTGCGTCTGCTTTCAGCTCAGCTGAAACCCTGCCCTGCAATATAGTTACCACTAATATCCTCACCATCAAGAATGACGCGAATTCCACTAAAGGACTTCCCGCCATCCGGTGTCTTGAACTGCTTCGACATCCGCTCAATGATTTCAGGCTTCTTGAGCTGCTTGCGTCCAGGTGGCTGACCAGCAGACCAGCGCTTGTAAGCAAAGATGACCTCTGAAAGCTGAGCGGACGAACCCTGCTCCCGTACAAAGGTCTCATTTGCAAAGGCAATAAAGGAGTCATTGTCCGTCTTGTACCGGTTAATCGCCTCCAGAACACACTCTGGCGCCCTGCTTAGACCATGCTTGACATACTTGGTCTCCCAGTAATGAAGCAGCAACCGTAGAAATGCCGCCCGCATAGACGACTGCTTGAACTTGTCCTCCAGGTTAATGTCCTTCTCATAGATGTGCCGGCTGGGGTCCAGCTCAGGATGCCCCTTCTCCTTGAAAGCAGACACAAACGGAATAACCTCAATACGACGCCACGTGCCACCGTCCATGCTTGACACCGGCGGCAAATCATTCGTTGAGAAGAAGATACGCCCCATGATTTTAAACTTCTCCTGGTCCGCAAACAGACCGCGCGCCTCTACTACATCACCACCCGTGAACTGCTTGATGCGCGCGGTATTTAGCTTCTCACCCTCATCAGGCTCCTGCATATAGATGAAGCGCTTAGACTTCAGTGTAATAATATCAGGGTTCGCCGCACCCGACTCAGGACGCCGCCTAGTCAAAGCTGCAGTGTTAAGAGACGTCTGATACTCACCCAAGGTGAAACGCATCAGGTTAATCAGTACGGACTTACCATTACCACCACCACCCGTCATGATGTAGAACTT